>Ga0206912_1141_pt1 | contig 18931 bp, 16 predicted proteins | sample Alteio_BWOrgHeat_75_FD_152933 | JGI IMG/M metagenome (GOLD analysis project Ga0206912, IMG submission 152933) | Enriched cells from forest soil in Barre Woods Harvard Forest LTER site, Petersham, Massachusetts, United States -... | ecosystem: Environmental > Terrestrial > Soil > Temperate forest >... | reverse complement strand
TTATGATCAGCGTATTGGAATTGCAATATTTGTTACGATATCGTATAGTTTATTCAAACGGAAAAAATACAATATCAAACAAGTGCTGTCGTTTATACTGCTAAGAGTTAACCCCTAGGATTGATTAATCGCTACTTGTACTGTAATGACGAAAACTAGCTGGTGAATAACCAGATGATCCGAACACGAACCTTTTGAAAATTAACTAAATCCTGCGTCATGAAAACGTTGTCTAAACTTGTATCAACCAGTAGTGTGTCATTGTTGGTTATTACTTCACCAGTACTGATTTCAAACAATCACAAAAAGATTGAAGTTTCTACGAGTACCGCTGTTATTGCAGCAACCTTTCATATTCCTGTCTTAACCAATAATAACTTTAAAAATTTTAAATACAGTAGCCCGGAGCTGAATGCTTCCGTCACTGAAAAGGTGACTGCTGAAGATAAAGCCCCGGATTTTAATGCGAGCGCTGCTGTTAAAAAAGCTTTTGAAGTGAAAATGGTAATTAAACAGGCGCTTACTCTCTACGATTCAATGAAACTCGATCAGTCGGGTCTGAATCAAAAAGCTTTTGAATATGCCTGGAGAGGATATCATAATTTATTGAAACAGGGTAAACTGAAAAAATCTTATGTACTGACAGTTTGCGATTTTACACAGTCTTCCAGCAGCAAAAGATTATATGTGATTGATGTGGCCCATAAAAAATTATTGTTCAACACCTATGTATCTCATGGTATGAATTCAGGTGTTGAATATGCCACTTCATTTTCAAACAGAGCAAATTCATTTAAGAGCAGCCTTGGATTTTTTATTACATCGAAAACTTATTTTGGAAGAAATGGTCTCTCCTTAAAGGTAAAGGGTCTTGAAAAAGGTTATAATGACCTGGCTGCAAAAAGACATATTGTATTACACGGTTCTGATTATATCACACCGGAATACTTAAAAGATAATGGAGAAATGGGAAGAAGTCTTGGTTGTGCTGCAATGCCAAATGTAATGAGCCCAAAGATTATCAAGACGATTAAGAACGGAAGCTGTTTATTTATATATCATCCGACTGTTAATTATCTGACGCATAGTAATGTCATCAATGGTTAGTATAAATCAATTCAATTAAATAATAAACGGGGGCCAGTTAGACTGCCCCCTTTTATAGTTAGATACTGTTTTTTGTCAAGTAGTTAGAATCCAAACCCTTCGAATATGTACCGACTAATCCTACTCCTTTGTGCCACAGGCTTGCTCATGTGCAACCTCTCTGCCCAATCAATCGATTCCTCTCTCAGCATATATAACAGCAAATACCCTCAGGAAAAAATTCATATCCATTTTGATAAGGACACTTACCTGCCGGGTGAAACAATTTGGATGAAAGCATATCTCCTGAGTGATCGACGTCCTTCTGCCGTAAGCAAAAATCTCTATTTTGACTGGACAGATGCCGATGGCAGACTATTTCTGCATAGCGTTTCTCCCATCTCAGAGGGGGGAGCCAGTAGTTTTTTTAAGTTGCCATCCTGGGTAAAAAACGGCGTTATGCATGTAAAAGTTTATACCGAGTGGATGCTGAATTTTGACAACGCATACTTATTCAATAAAGATATCCCTGTTTTAATGCCAGAAGAAGGCAATATTCAGGTGCCGGAGAAATTACAAACTACCATCAGCTTCTTTCCGGAAGGAGGTGATCTTGTTGATGGAGTTACTTCTCTTCTTGCTTTTGAAGCATTGAACCAGCATAATAAACCATCCGTTGTAAGTGGAGTTATTAAATCTGCAAAAAATAATATTATTGATTCTTTTCATACCATATATAATGGAATGGGAACCGTACGGTTTAAGCCGGTAGCCGGTGAGCGTTATATTGCTTACTGGAACGATGAGAGCGGTGAGCTTCATACTACGCCTTTACCGGATGCAAAAGCAAACGGACTAGTTCTTCAGGTTGATCCATTTAATAACGATCAGCTTCATTACAGACTGGAAAAATCTGCAGATGCAAGCAAACTCACTAAAATAATTGTTATCGGAACCATCGATCAGAAAGTAGTTTATCGCAATAGCCTCATTCTTGTAAACAATACGGCAGAAGCAAATATGAACGCAACTGGTTTTCCCTGTGGTGTTCTGCAGCTTACCGCATTTGATGCGGATATGTTACCACTGGCTGAAAGAGTAGCATTTATCAATAACCAGAAAGCTTATGTGAAAGTTCAGATGAAAAAAGAATCTGTCAGCCTGAATAAAAGGTCACGCAATGAGATCTCCTTAGAAATACCGGACAGCCTGGTAACCAATCTTTCCGTTTCAGTTACAGATGCCGGGCTGGGTTACGATAGCAGCAATAATATTTATTCTGACCTTTTGATAGCCGGAGATTTAAAAGGGGTCATCACGGATGCTGCATCCTTTCTTGTGAATCCTGCAAATGCCAATGAGCATCTCAATCTTTTACTCCTTACGCATGGATGGAGAAAATTTAACTGGGAGACGGTTGTTTCGGGAGAATTTCCAGAATTAAAATATCCAAGGGATGCAGAATTTCTTTCTATAAAGGGTGAAATTAAAAATGGAACGAACCTGGATAACCAGGATTCCATGGCGCTCCTGCTGGTTTCTCGCGACCGGAAGAAAAGCTTACTGAAATTACCGGTGAATTCAGAAGGAAAGTTTGGACAAAATGGTTTGTTTTTTTATGACTCCGTTCAGGTTGTTTACAAATTCAATCATGTTGCCAAGCTGAATAATAATACACAAATCAGTTTATATTCTGACCTCCTGCCGGCGTTGACACCTGCAAAAGCGGATCAGCCCTCGTTTTCATGGATGAAAGTGCCGGACGTGATCCTCGAGAAAGAAATGAACGGCAACCTCATTGAAATAAAGGATAATTCTACACCTTCCCCCGCCATGAGTTATGTTGTTACACCACAGATGGATTCCCTGGGGAAAAATTCAGAAAGTGCAGCACATTATCTTAATACGATGTTTGTGGATTTGCGTTTCCCCGCTACACTAAAAGAAAATGCACCCATGGGTGATGGCAGGCTTGCTGCATATAAAGTGAACAGCTTTGCGGTTCGCAGTAATGTAAATGTAACCCTGGATGGTTCGCCCGTAGCGATGGACGATTTGAAATCTGTCAATATGAAAGAAGTGTTATTCATCAAATTTCTTCCTAAAACAAATCAGAAGAGCCTTCCTACGCTTGCTATTACTAGTCGCCAGGCATTGGATCAGGCCAATATTCTGGATAACAAAACGGGATTTGCCGTAATCAAAGGATATACGCCGGTCAGGGAATTCTATCATCAGAAATATGATGAGAATAAAACAGATGATTACGAAGCAACCGATTTCAGGTCAACGTTATATTGGAACCCGAAACTCCGTCTTGATAAGTCGCATCGAAAAATGAGTTTTGTATTTTATAACAATGATATCAGCAATAAATTCCGTATCGTAGTAGAAGGTATGAACCAGGATGGAAAACTTTGCCGTATCGAAGAAATCATTAAATAAATCCGTTAACCTAATAAACCTATCCTATGCTTTACGTTGAATTTACCCTAAATGTACTCAGCCTGATAGTTATTGTTTCGGGCGCTTTGTTTGCCGGTTATTTTTTAAGGAGCCGCCAGCTTAAGAAAAAACAGCACAAAATTGCAGAACTCAGAAAGGAGATTGTATACAATCATGCTCAAATCCTGGAATTGCAGATCGAATATGTGGCGCTTGAAAAATCAATGAATATCAGTAAGGCACCCGTATTGCCAATGAATAAAGTCGTGACTGAAACGAAGGAATCAGTTGCTTTATAAATCGTGATTTTAAATTTATTTCCCGATAAATGCCGGGGTTCTCTTTTGTAAAAAAGCAGCGACACCTTCTTTAAAATCATGGGTTAATCCGGCTTTTTGCTGGAATTTCTTTTCAAGTTCCAGTTGTTCTTCCAGATTATTTGTTGAAGATTCCAGTAATGCTTTTCTTGTTAGTATGAGCGCAACTGTAGGCAGTTTTGCCAGCGTTGTTGCAATCAGCAGGGACTTTTCAATAAAATCAATTTCTTCGAAAGAGGCATATATCATTCCCATACGTTCCGCATCAGCCGCGGAAATCTTATCTCCAAGCATCATTAGAGCAGTAGCTTTTTGTAAACCAATCAGTCGCGGAAGAAAAAAAGTACCACCACAATCCGGGATAAGTCCGATTTTAGAAAATGCCTGAATGAAAGCGGCAGAAGAAATCGCGACTACAATATCACAAGCCAGTGCAATATTTGCACCGGCGCCGGCTGCAATCCCATTTACAGCGCATACTACCGGTTTGCGAATTGTTTTCAACAAACGGATTACCGGATTAAAATTTTCATCAATTGCTTTTTCAATATCCGGCATACGATCGGGTGGAAATTCCTGGAGATCCTGTCCGGAACAGAATGCCCGGCCGGCACCTGTAAGCATCACAGCCCTGACAGCATCATTTTCATCGCATGCAAGTAACTGATCCTGTAATTCCAGCGCCATACTGCGGTTTAAGGCATTTAGTTTTTCCGGACGGTTCAACGTGAGTAAAGCAATATTATCCTTGAGTTCAAACAGGATCTCTGACATATGAATGAGTGATTTAATGACATTTAAAATAATCGAAAGGTTCCCGACAATCCAGGCATCGATATAGGGCTTTACAGGATGTGGATCCGAAGCGGCTGATCATTTCAATTTTTTTAGAATGGCAAAGCGGACAGGATTCCGGTTGATCTTCTCCATTCAATGAACAGTCATGTACAGCCGGTGATGCAATGCCATAAGATTGGAGTTTTAATTTTCCTTCTTCAGTCATCCAATCGCTGGTCCATGCAGGAGAAAGAACTTGTTTTATTTCAATATTTTTCAATCCATGTTTTGCCAGAGCGGCCCGGATATCATCCTGAATAATATCCATGGCCGGACAACCACTATAGGTTGGCGATATTTGAATGCTTATTTTTTCTCCATCGGTTTCAACGGCGCGCAGTATTCCGAGATCGGAAATACTAAGCACCGGGATTTCCGGATCCTTTACTTCTGATAAAATGGATATGATTATCTCTTTAGTCAATGTAAATAAAAACAAATTTTAAATTTCATACTCACACTCTCACACTCTCACACTCTCACACTTTCAGTCTACCAGTTGGCGCCGGGGTAAGCCCGCTGAAGGAATTGCATTTCTGCCAGCAGAAAACCGAGATGTTCTGAATGAACACCTTTTTTACCTGATAGGAATTGCATGGGTTTCTTTTCCGATGTCAGTCTTGGCAGAGTAGCAGTTTCAAAAAGTTTATTCACTTTGTAATACCAGTCATCTTTTAAAAGTTCCGGAAGAATGCCTGCGCCTGATGCTGCAACTTCATATTCAAAATCTGCCGGCAGGAATAATTCAGATATCCAGGGATGTAAGGTTTTCATAGCATCCATCATGCGGGCATGGCTCTCTTCCGTGCCATCTCCAAGACGGAGTACCCACTCGCTGCTCCATTTTACATGATAACGGGTTTCCTTGATAGATTTTTCACTGATTGCAGCAATTTCCGGAATGTTACTTTGCAATAGCTGGTTGTATAAAAGGAACTGATACGTGCTAAAGTAAAACTGGCGAAGAATGGTTTTTGCCCAGTCGCCATTGAGCTGTTCAACCAGGATGAAATTCCTGAATTCATTTACATCGCGGAGATAGGCGAGATCATCCTCCGTTATATGATGTCCCGGCGTCAATTCATTTAATCGTGAGGCAGCGAGCAGGTAAAAATTTCTTGCTTGTCCTACAAGGTCCAAAGCAATATTGGATAATGCGATATCCTGTTCCAGTATCGGCCCATGACCCGTCCATTCGCTGTCGCGGTGACCGAGTACCAGTGCATTGTCTGCCAGGTGGATGATATAGGTTGAAAGAAGATCCATGGTTAAATATTTTTTAATTCATCCGGAAGATTATAAAAACTGGGATGCCGGTATACTTTGTCATTTGCAGGGTCATACAAGGAATCTGATTCAGATGGATTCGAAGCATGAATATATTTGCTTTCGACTACCCAGATACTGATCCCTTCGTTTCGGCGTGTATATACATCCCGCGCATTTTCGACAGCCATCTGTGCGTCGGCAGCATAGAGGCTGCCTGCATGTTTATGATCCAGTCCCTGACGGGGGCGGATAAAAACTTCCCAGAGTGGCCAGTTTTCATTGTGCGGTTTTGATTCCATTCATTTCGGTATTGGATGAATATTGTTTTTTCTCTGCATATGCAGTCGCAGCTTCGCGTACCCATAAGCCTTCATCATGTGCTTTTTTTCTTGCTTCCAGTCTTTCGGAATTGCAGGGGCCATTTCCTTTCAGTACTTCATAAAACTCATCCCAGTTAATTTTTCCGAATTCATAATGTCCGGTTTTTTCATTCCAATGAATTTCAGGATCAGGCAATTGCATTTCCAAAGTTTTTACCTGGTCAACACAAACATCTACAAATTTCTGACGAAGTTCATCATTGCTGAAACGTTTGATTTTCCATTGCATGCTTCGCTGACTATTGGGAGAAGCATCATCATTCGGACCAAACATCATTAAGGAGGGCCACCACCATCGGTTAATAGCATCCTGACACATAGCTTTCTGTGCCTCATTTCCGCGGCTTAAGGTGAGCAGGATTTCAAATCCCTGTCGCTGGTGAAAACTTTCTTCCTTACAAATACGGATCATGGCCCGTGCATAAGGACCATAAGATGCACGGCAAAGAGGAACCTGGTTCATGATGGCTGCACCATCCACAAGCCATCCGATGGCCCCGATATCTGCCCATGTTAATGTGGGGTAATTAAAAATGGAAGAATATTTTGCTTTACCGGAATGCAATTGCGCAATGGTTTCATCTCGGGTGATGCCGAGCGTTTCTGTTGCTGAATAAAGATAGAGTCCATGTCCCGCTTCATCCTGCACTTTAGCGATGAGGGTGGCTTTCCTTCGCAGGGAAGGTGCACGCGTGATCCAGTTTCCTTCAGGAAGCATACCCACGATTTCACTGTGCGCATGCTGCGACATTTGTCGTATCAGCATCTTCCGGTATTCGTCAGGCATCCAGTCCTTCGGCTCAATGCGGATCTCCTGATCAATCTTCTGGTCAAATATTTCCTGTTCCCTTGCAGACATATTGCAAATTACACCATTCCCAATAAAAAGCTAACAGGTGTTAGTTAAATTTCCTGCAATGAAATACGCGTCGTAACTCGGGGGATTTATATTATAACTTCTTTGGCTTTTTAAGATCCTCAATTTTCTCGGATATTATTTTCATTTCATGAAATATGGTTTTCACTTTGGCAAATACTTCGTTATTTGAAATTGAATTATCTAATAATATTTTATAATCGTGTAGCTGAATTTCTAAATCAGCGATTTCTGCTTTTACATCCGGAGACTGCATAAATTCATATTTTCCGCTCAAATTTGGGATATGGACTTTTAACGGGTATATAAGGTAGTCCTTATTTATAAGCTTATAGTAATTTCTTTTTTTTTGCGTGACTTTACGACTATCGTATATCAAAATCAATCACCAGTTTCTCTGAGGCAGGATGCGACTGACAGGCGAGGATAAATCCCTGTTCGAGTTCTTCATTGGCGAGTGCATAATTCTGGTCCATATTTACTTTTCCTTCTACCAGTTTAGCACGGCATGTAGCACATACACCTGCGCGGCATGCATACGGCAGATCCGCACCGGCGATGATAGCGGCTGCGAGAATCGTGGGACCTTCAGCAGGGATTTGATAATCCGCAGATACGCCATCGAGACGGATTGTTACAAGACTTGTCTTATTTGAAGGTTCATTTTTTTCTGTATTGATTTTTTTTGCAGTAATGCCGGATTCTCCCGGATCGGAAAACAATTCAAAATGAATTTTATTCTCCTTAACTTTTTGATTCAGTAACCATTCACGGACAGAAAATATCATTGGAGCCGGTCCGCATAATAAATATTCCTGGTCCGTGCCCAGAGGAATAATCTGTTTAAAAATCATTTCGCATTTTGCTGTATCTATACGTCCTTCAAAAACCGGGGCGTCCATTTTTTCACGACTGAATATTGGTATTAACTGAAAACGTGCTGGATGATCATTTTTCAAAGCCAGAAGTTCTTCGCGGAAGATCATCGAACTCCGGTTACGGTTACCATATATAAGGGTGAAAATGCTCCGGGGTTCATCTTTCAGAATTGTTTTCAGGAGTGAAATCACAGGTGTAATACCGCTGCCTGCAGCAAACGCGACATAATGTTCTTTATTCGCCGTATGCATTGGAAGAATAAAATTTCCTGTGGGAGCCAGCACATCGAGCACCTGAAATGGTTTGAAATACAGATGTGCGTGTGAAGAAAACAATCCTGCTTCTACTTTTTTAATGGCGACGCGTAATTCATTTTGGTATGGACTGCTGCATATGGAATATGATCTCCTTACTTCCTGACCGTTGATACTGGTCTTTAGTGTGATATTCTGTCCAGCTTTGAATTCAAATTCTTCTTTCCATTCCTCCGGGATATGAAATGAAACGGAAAGACAATCTGCTGTTTCATTTCGTATATCCAGTATCGTCAGGGGACGAAAATGTTTTGCCACGTTTATTTCTTTAATCCTTCAATCAGGTATTTTACCATATTATTCTCCAGCACATCCGGCGGTATTGTCTTCCTAGAACGGTGCCATGATTCAATACCACTGATCGCTGAAAGCAGGGTCAGTACAGCAACATAAGGCTCGATTGGTTTCATTTCTCCGCGTTCAATGCCACGGGCAATCAGATCTGAGAGGCTCCGTCGATAGTTTCTGCGCTGGTTGAGGAAATTTGACAGGTATGGTTCTGGGAGGTGGCGCCATTCATGATCCGATATATAAACGAATTCATACTGGTCCATCATCATCCGGATATGAAAACGAATAATGAGTTCAAGCTTTTTCAGGGTTGGTTCAGGACTTGCCTGTACATCTTCAAGATGAGAGAGGAAATCGTTTGCCACTTTGAAACAAATAGCCTGAAGAATTTCCGACTTAGACTGGATATGATTGTACAAGCTCGCTGCTTCGACACCTACATGCTCAGCCAGATCTCTCATGGACGCTGCACCAAAGCCTTTTTCCCTGAAGAGCTTGGAAGCTTTTTCAATGATCGTGTCTTTTTTACTGCTGTTCTTTTTGCTTCTGATCTTCGCCATATCAGGGCCAAAGATAAATGAACGCTTTAGTTCTTATGCCTGGCTGTATCTTAATTTATGAATTGAATCAGTTTGGGTCGGAACAATATTTATTGGGATAGTTTGACGAATTTGCTTGATTTGAATAATCCTTTCCAGTGATCAACAAATTCTTTGGATAAAGTAGATTCCTTTATAGCCACAAAATTTGAATAAAGGGCTTCGTCACCTTCGACAATATAAAATAATTGTGACTCCGGGTTATTATTATTTTTATAAGATGCCGATTCTATTTTAAATAAAATCCATGGATTTTTACTATCCTCTTTTTTATCTATAAAAGTTAATGTCGGATTTACGGCAGCTTTTTTTGCTTCATTAAAAGTTAAGTTCATCGTTGCATCAATCGGAGCATCCTGTTTGCCTGTGAATACGGTTGTAGTGCCTATAATTGTCCACTGATCTATTTTTTCATTATTTGGAATTAATTCAACCATGCTCATAGTATGGTTTTTTTCCTGTGAACCGATTTTCCATGTTTCCGGCCATGGGATTATTAGTCGTTCGGTTTGGCCAATTGCCGGAATAAAAAAACAGACGGAAATCAGGAATATTAAAAGTTGTTTCATAATTCTTTCTTTAAAAGCCACACATTTCTTTTCTAAAGGTAATTTATATCCAAAATTGGCAGAATTATTAATATAATTTAAATGCACAGGAAAGGGGTCCGGCAAAATCCTGTAGGTTTGCAGCATTTTACCGGTCTGCCGGTTATTATTTATCTATAATAATTTATGTCATTAATCTGTGTTGGAAGTATAGCATATGATGCTATAGAAACGCCTTTTGGGAAAAGAGAGCGCGTAGTTGGCGGCTCGGCAGTTTATGTTGCATATGCAGCTGCGAACTTTGTGAAACCTGTTAACCTTGTTTCCATTATCGGGAATGATTTTGACAGGGAAGAAATTAAGGCCCTGGAAGCGAAGGGTGTTTCTTTCGAAGGTGTGGAAAGAGTAAAAGATAAAAAATCTTTTTTCTGGAGCGGGCGCTATCACCTGGACATGAATACGCGTGATACCCTTGTAACCGACTTGAACGTGCTGGCTGACTTTAATCCGATGATTCCTGATAGTTTTCAGGATTCAGAATTCCTGATGCTCGGAAATCTTCATCCGGCAACCCAGATCAGTGTGATCCGGCAAATGAAAATCCGTCCCCGGATGATTGCCATGGATACCATGAATTACTGGATCAGCAGTGCGATCGAAGATCTGAAACTGGTACTTGGTATGGTGGATCTATTGATGGTGAATGACGCAGAAGCACGTGAGCTGACAGGTGATTATTCTCTGGTGAAAGCCGCAAGAAAAATTATGATAATGGGCCCCAAATTCCTGATCATCAAAAAAGGAGAACACGGAGCTTTATTATTTCATGGCAACGAAGTTTTCTTTGCACCCGCACTTCCGCTGGAAGATGTATTTGATCCGACCGGAGCCGGCGACACATTTGCTGGTGGTTTTATGGGACATCTTGCTCATACAAAAGACATTTCTTTCGAAAACCTGAAAACAGCGATCATTGTCGGATCAGCTATGGCGTCTTTTTGTGTGGAAAAATTTGGCCCGGAGCGGCTCAAGGAAATTAGTAAACCCGAAATCGATGACCGCATCAGACAGTTTATCGATCTGGTGAATTTTGATATTTCATTAATCTAAGCTTAAAGCCTAAAGCCCAAAGCCTAAAGCCCAAAGCCTGCATCTAATGCGAGAGTTTTTAGTTAGTATGAAAAATTATTGGACTCATTTCCATACTCCCATACTCCCATACCCCCATACTCCTATACTCCTATACTCCCATACTTCATCGCGCTCTCGCCAACACACAAACCAGCATCTGTTTCCTCACCATTCCATCAGGTAAAAATAACTCTGCATATATTATATAATGACCCATGGGCAGCAGATTCTGCTGATCATCTAATCCATCCCAGCGAAAGATTCCGCTGGTAGCTAATAAAATATTATTCACCAGGCTGCATACTTTTCTTCCAGAGACATCATAGATCGAAATGGTTCCCATATATCCTGCGGCTGGCAGATTATAATGGATGAAACAGAAATCGTGGTAACCGTCAAAGTCCGGCGAAAATATTTTAGGTTCAACAGAAATAAATTGTCCAGCTGCGGAATCAGACGAAGATTCTGAATTCTTATAGCCGGGAGTTCCATATCCGGCTGTTGCTGCAGCTGATGTCCAGTTGGAAGGAAGAGATGTCGGCAGATCCGGCTGGATTCTTTCCAAAGAAACACCCGTCTCATTTGCCAGCAGGGGCGAATGCCAGTGATGATCATAATCTAGTTCATCAATCACTTTCCCTGTCGTATTGAGCAGAACAACCTTCCCCTGATCATCAGGCAATGAAGGGAGGGCAGTAAGAGACAGGATTTGCGATTTAACAGCTGAAGGATAATTTTGAATAACCCAGTCCGGATTTTCAGTAAGCAAAAGGTATTCACCGGGAAAAAGAATTCGCTCTTTACTCACGAGTGCCGCCGGATCTTTTAAAGATCCATCCATATTTTTCCCAGAAAGAAATAAATCAGAACATTTGATAATCCTGGGACTGCGGTTGTATAATTCCAGGTAGTCATAACCAAAGGGTGGAGGATTGAAAAGAATTTCATTGAAGATGATATCCCCGGTCATTGCTTTTTCCGGAATGCCGACTTTATAAATATTGTTCTGACCGATTTCATTACCATTACAATCTTCGATCTGCTGAAGTGAAATCAAATAAATTTTACCTGCCGCCAAAGGATTTTGCAAATGAACCGCGATCTGGTCATAAAATGGGGCCTGTACAAAAACGCTATCCGGATAACCGATTCCATCTGAAATGGAATAGTTGGAAATAACTGATGCAGAAAAGCTGTCAACAGGTTCGTCAAATAATAAAATGATATTCATTGAATCAATTGTCACTGCATTGATGAGAGAGGGTGGTTGTTCATCGGGATTATAAGCATCAACAGAATTCTTATAACCTGGAGTTCCACCCAAATCTGATTTGCTGGAAGTCCAGTTTTCCTTTCCGGAGCATGGATCATGGAGATCAATCATTTCAAGACTCCACCCTCCATTAGCTTTCAATTCGTTTTTGTACCAGCTCTTATCATAATGAATGGCGTGAATAACAGTTCCCGATTCTGAACTAAGTATAATTTCACCTTCATCATTATATAAGGAAGGGAAACCACTGATTGCAAGAGTGGGACCAAAATGGCTGTAAGCAGTCGCCGAAGTCGTAGGACAAAGAATGAGGAAACTATCAGATTTGAGCAGGTAATCCGTTTTTATAGTTGCAGAACTATTAGCATTGCTGATCTTCCAGTTGTGGAGATTAAAGTCACGACCCGAGCAATTTTTCAGTTCTATGAATTCACTTTCAGGCAATCCCACAGAAGGAGCAGGATCGGGCAGGCATTCAGTTATCAGGATATCGTATCGGCTTTGAGCCCCTGTAAATAACGGCGTGATACAACAGAACAGACAAAATACGATCAGACGATTAGACATTATAAATCATTTTCTTAAAAATAATTTGGTTTAAAAAAAATCGTAGGCTATTTTTACGCTTAGAATGAACGTGATTTCAACATATACAAAGAAGAACACCAAGATGCCCATAGAAGGGGAAGGTGTCTGACATTTTGTATATTCAAGATATAAGGCCTTCCCTCACCAGGGAAGGCTTTTTGATTTTTAATAATTCAAAACCGTAAAAAAAATGAAAGTTGCTGTTGTGGGTGCTACCGGGCTGGTAGGTACCAAAATGCTCGAAGTATTGGCAGAAAGAAATTTCCCGGTTACTGAACTGATTCCTGTGGCATCTGAAAAGTCTGTAGGTAAAAAGCTACGTTTTAATAAGAAGGAATGGACTGTTGTGAGTTTAACTGATGCTATTCTGGCCAAGCCTGCTATTGCAATTTTCTCTGCTGGTGGCAGTACATCACTTGAATGGGCACCCAAATTTGCAGCAGCAGGAATTACAGTTATAGATAATTCCTCAGCCTGGAGAATGGATCCCACAAAAAAGCTGGTGGTTCCTGAACTAAATGCAGACGCCCTGACCGCTGACGATAAAATAATCGCAAATCCCAACTGTTCTACGATCCAGATGGTCGTCGCACTTAACCCACTTCATTTAAAATATAAAATCAAAAGGATAGTCGTCAGTACCTACCAGAGTGTAACAGGCACGGGTGTAAAGGCTGTAAACCAGTTGATGAACGAACGTCAGGGAATCCAGGGAGAGATGGCGTATCCATATCACATCGATCTGAACGCAATTCCCCAGATTGACGTTTTTCTGGATAACGGTTATACGAAAGAAGAAATGAAGATGGTGAATGAAACCCGCAAAATAATGCGGGACGATTCGATTCGTGTAACATCCACAACTGTCCGTATACCGGTAATAGGCGGTCACAGTGAAGCCGTGAATGTGGAATTTGAAAAGGACTTTGACCTTGCTGATGTAAGGACTCTTTTGGAGTCGGCACCCGGTGTTGTGGTGGTGGATAATCCCGCCAAACATGAGTATCCCATGCCTAAAGACGCACATAACAGGGATGAGGTATTCGTTGGCAGGCTCAGGCGTGACGAAACCCAACCGAATACCTTGAATATGTGGATTGTAAGCGACAATCTGCGTAAAGGAGCCGCGACGAATGCGGTGCAAATTGCGGAGTACCTGTTAACTAAAGGGCTAATTTAGATATGGGTTATGAGATATAGGATATGAGTTATGGGATATGGGATATGAGTTATAAGCCACATCTCATAGCTCATATCTCATAGCCCATATCTCATACTTAGACTCTGCTCCAATTCTCCCCGCTCTTGATCCGGTACATGGTCATTTCACTTACACCGTATTTGTCGGCCAGCTTCTTAATGGTCAGCTGGCGACTCCTGCTGGACAGGGTTTTTTTGATGGATCTGACCTGGGCTGCTGTGAGTTTTAAGCCGACGGGTTTTGTGGATTGAATTTTTTTATAGGCAAGCTTAGCAGGGCTTTTCTGCTGGTGAGAAATCATATCATCCAGGCTGACCCATTTTAAATTTTTTACTGAATTATCAGTTTTATTATGGTTAAGGTGAATGACATATTTTTGTTTGGAAGAATTTCTTTTGATGAACATTCTTGCTATTTCCCTGTGCAGGTAAAGGGTTCCGTTATTTCCGGGGCGATGCAGGTTCAGTGTTTTATATCCGGTGGTAACTGACCCGTTCAGCAGTTTACCGTCTGTATATATATCTTCATAATAACTGGCCACACGGCCGGTAGAAGAAAGCGCGTATTTTTTGCGAAGTTCTTTCCACCCAGGAAACATGAGTGGCTTCCAGGATTCGCCAGGAATTTTTTTTATCATGGCTGCGGTTTTATTAAAGTTACAAAAAACAAAAGCTAATAAAATATGAAAAATTCTTCTCCCTCTTTCCAGCCTTGTTCCGGTCAAACAAACAGGCGCCTATTTTCCTTTTGATGACCCGATAAACTTCAAAAATTCTTTTTCAGTCAGGATTCGGATAGACGGAATCTTTTTCGCCTTTTCAAGTTTCGATCCGGCTTCTTCACCCACAACAAGATAATTCAGTTTACTGCTTACTCCTCCCAATATTATTCCGCCTTGTTCTTCCACCAGCGCCTCAGCTTCACTCCTTTTCATTTCGTTCAAACTCCCTGTGAAAAGGAAACTCTGGGAAGCCAGGTTACCAGTTCCTTTTCTTTCGGAACGTGTATTCCTGAAGTTCAGACCCAGACCCTCCAGTTTCTCCAGCATTTTAATATTATCCCTGTTGTTGAAAAACTGAATTATACTGCCTGCAACTTTAGGGCCTACGTCTTCGAGCGACTGCAATTCTTCCAAAGAAAAATTCTTAAAATCCATTAGATAGCTCACCGCTTTCGCCAGTGTTTTAGCAGTAGTCTCTCCAACATAACGGATACCGAGTGCATAGATCACCCGATGGAGGGGTTGTTTTTTGGATTCTTCTATGGCAGTCTGCAGGTTATGAATACTTTTTTCGCCGTATCCCTCCAGTTCTGCAATGCGATCAAATGCCAGCTGATAAACACCTGGAACATCATTTAAAAATCCGAGTTCATAAAATTTCTGGACGTTGGCAGCTCCGAAACTTCTGATGTCCATGGCATCCTTACTGACAAAGTGAATAATCCTTTCCACAACCTGGGCAGGACAATTGATATTTACACATCTGAGTACTGCTTCTTCGGGAACCTTCACAAGTTCATCCCCACATGCAGGACAGTTTTTAGGGAATACGATTTTCTTTTCTTTCCCGGTGCGCAGTTCAGCAAGGGGTTTAACAATGTAGGGGATCACGTCCCCTGCCCGTTCCACTAGAATGGAATCTCCAATAAGGAGATCCTTTTGTTTTACAACATCCTCATTAAAAAGTGAAACCGATGTAACCGTCACGCCACCAATTGGGACGGCTTCGATCTTGGCAACAGGGGTGATACTTCCGGTACGGCCAACCTGGAATTCCACCTTTAATAATTTGCTCGTAGCCTGGCGTGCTTTAAACTTAAATGCTATCGCCCAACGTGGGTGATGGGTAGTCATGCCCATTTTATCCTGCAATGCGAAATCATTCACTTTAATTACCATACCATCAATTTCATAAGGAAGCTTATCGCGTCCTGCTTCAAATGTCTGGCAGTATTCTATCACAGGTTGAATACTTAGAAAAACCTTTTTTTCTTTTTTGGGACTCCTGAATCCGAGATCCCATAACATTTCCAGGGATTCGCTATGGGTATGTGGCGCTTTTTTTAATTTAGCATGGGCCTGAGCAGGACCGGCCATTTCTCCTTTTTTCACATTCAGTTTATCGGAAGAAGAATAGTAACTGATGTGGTATAAGAACACTTCCAGCTGGCGACGGCTCACTTCAGCAGGATCTTTAATACGAAGAGAACCTGAAGCGGCATTCCTGGGGTTAGCAAGGGGAGCAATATGTTGTTCTTCGAGCTGCCGGTTGTATTTTGAAAAGTTTTCTTTATTCATCAGCACTTCCCCGCGGATTTCAACCTGTTCAATGCCAAATCGGGAAAAGGCAGCAGAAAGGGGCACAGAGCGAATCTGTTTTATATTGGTGGTTACTTCATCTCCCTGCACCCCATCCCCACGGGTTGCTCCCCTCACAAACAAATCGTTTTCATAAATAAGGGAAATGCTGGCACCGTCAAACTTGGGTTCCACACAATATTCAATTGCATCAAGACCCGTGAGTTCCCTTGCCTTTCTGTCCCAATCAACCAGGTCTTCTTCATTATAAGAATTTTCAAGAGAGAGCATCGGAACAAGGTGGTTTACTGTAGGAAAACTTTTAGTGAGTTCCTTTGCCACGCGCCGGGTAGGGGAATCAGGAGTTATCGACCCTGGATTTTCGGATTCCAGTTTTTCGAGAGATTTATATAATGTGTCATACTCCGTATCGGAGAGCAGGGGGTCGTTCAATATATAATAGCGGTATTCATGAAACACCAGGACAATTCGCAGTGATGCCAAATCCTTAATATTCAGACTTTTTTGACTTAGCTTTTTAAGCAGGGATTTACTAAGCTCCTGCAGCTGGCGGGTCTGTTCGGGCGTATACATAACTGAGATTTAAAACTTTTTTTTCGAAGGGCCGTATTCATATGTTTGAAGGGTAATCATGAAACGACTATTACAAATGTCATGGACGAGTGGTGGATCAGTATTGAATTTAATAAAGTTGGTCAGAACAAAGTTTAACGGATCTGGATTATATTAGAGCGCTGAACTGCTGTTACAAATTTAAGCGTATGAGCACGGAAAAACTACCAAAGAGAAAAGATATCAAAGCCGTATTGAAGCAACTTGAAAGTGACGGACTGATTGGAATTTCGGTTGACTGCGTGATTTTTGGGTTTGATGAAAACGAGCTCAAAGTGCTCATGATCAAATCGGATTTAAAACAATTTGAAGGGAAATGGTCACTTTTGGGCGACCTCGTACACCGCGATGAAGATCTTGACCAGGCTGCGTACCGGGTATTAAAGGAACGTACAGGTATGGATGATGTATACCTTGAACAGGTAAGAAGTTTTGGCGACGTCATCAGGCATCCGGCAGCAAGGGTTGTAACCATCGCTTATTGTTCATTGATTAATATTCAGCAGCACCGGTTACAGAAAACGGATAGTGAACTTCACTGGCATAAGTTAGGTCCCGATATGGATATGGCATTCGACCATCAGTTGATATTAAATGTGTGTCACGAGTGGTTGCAAAAACGTGTTCAGGAGCATCCTCTGGGATTCAGTCTCCTGCCTCAGAAGTTTTCACTAAGGGAATTACAAAATCTGTATGAAGCGATTTTAGGGATTAAGCTTGACAGAAGAAATTTCAGAAAGAAATTTTTTTCTATGGACGTCCTTGAGGATACAAATGAATTGGAATATGATGTACCGCATCGTCCTGGCAAGTTGTACAAATTCAATTACATAAAATATAAAACCAAGGAAGGCAGGAAATTCATGCGTCTCGACTTCTGACGCAACCTCCCTTCGAATTGCAGCGTTTAATTGATGTTGCCTGTCTTGATGGTTATTGAGCTATTCTGGTATTTTTTCTGCATTATTTTTTTTTTAACCTTTTTGTTAAATTATGCATAATTAATCCTATTTTAGCTGCTTAATTGCTTAAACCATTGATTATGACCATTAAACGATTGCTTAAGAGGATATCTTTCCTCATCGTATGTGTATCCCTTACACAGCTAGTTTTCTCTCAAACAAAAGTTATTACTGGTACAGTTACTGATGATAAGGGGGCTCCTGTACAAGGCGCATCCGTAGCTGTTAAAGGAACGAAGGGTGGTACTACAACGGATGTTAACGGAGCATTTTCGTTAACGGTTGCCGCCTCAGCAAAGTCAATTATTATAAGTTCTGTTGGATTTAATCAGCAGGAAATCAGTATTGCCGATAAAACATCGGTTACTGTAGCACTGGTTTCAAATGCACAGTCATTGAATGATGTAGTAATAACAGGTTATACGACAGTAAGACGTAAAGACGCTACTGGATCAATGACTGTTGTTTCTGCTAAAGAGTTTAATCAGGGAGTTATTACTTCCCCAGACCAGTTATTGGCGAACAAGGTCTCCGGTTTAGAAGTAACCACCAACAGTGGTCAACCGGGTGCTGCTACAACTGTGAGAATACGTGGTAACAGTTCAGTACGCGGTGTAGGCAATCCCTTATACGTTATTGACGGGATTATCCTGGATGGCAGAAATGCCAGACCGAGTGTAAATCTTGGAGTCGGCGGATTTGGACAAACCCCGGATGCCAACCCCTTATTGTTTATTGATCCATACTCCATTTTGAGCATAAATATTTTAAAAGATGCAGCTGCTACGGCAATTTACGGATCAAGAGGTGCAAACGGAGTCATTGAAATGACTACCAGAACAGGTAGTTCCGGTGCTGTAAAGCTTGAAGCCAATGCTTCAGTCGGTTATAATGCGGGGTATATGAAGAAGTATGACATCCTTAGTGAAGGAGGTTTTTTGAACGCATTGACAAAATATAATCTGGATACCCTGTCGGGAACTAAAAATTTAAATAAAGGGA
>Ga0206912_1131_pt1 | contig 19043 bp, 30 predicted proteins | sample Alteio_BWOrgHeat_75_FD_152933 | JGI IMG/M metagenome (GOLD analysis project Ga0206912, IMG submission 152933) | Enriched cells from forest soil in Barre Woods Harvard Forest LTER site, Petersham, Massachusetts, United States -... | ecosystem: Environmental > Terrestrial > Soil > Temperate forest >... | reverse complement strand
GTACAACGGTGGCCCGCCGTTCGGTCTTACTTAAAAATAAATATAAATATGGCAAGAATATCATGTCCGTTTTCAAGTTCTACCCTGAACATAGCATTTGATAATGCTTCCTTAATTGTACCGTCTTGTTCAATTGAGGCTTGTTTAGCCATATTTTATTGATTATTACTTAATTATCCACCCTAAAAGCGGGATGCAAAATTAATAAAATATTTTCTAATTTTTATTTTTTTCTTTCAAAACATTATCAACGTACGAAAATGTAGAAAGAATGTCTGCTTTACCCTTTTTTATAGCCACCGTATGCTCATAATGCGCAGACGGCTTACCATCAATGGTTGATACGGTCCAGTCATCATCCCAAAACTTCACTCCCGCACGGCCGCCGTTTATCATGGGTTCAATAGCAATTACCATTCCCTCCTCCAATTTTATGCCCGACCCGCGTTTACCATAATTGGGCACTTCGGGTTTTTCGTGCAGCCTTAAACCAACACCGTGGCCAACCAACTCTTTCACAACGCCAAAGCCATGCTTTTCGGCATGTTCCTGTACAGCATAACCTATATCGCCTATGCGTAATCCGGCTACCGCTTTTTCAACACCCAGGTCTAAACACTCCCTGGTTACACGCATCAATGTTTTAACCTGGTCGCTTACTTCGCCAATAGCAAAAGTAAAAGCCGAATCGCCATAATACTTATTCAGTACCACACCGCAATCAACCGATACCAGGTCGCCATCTTTTAATATATGCTGGCCCGGGAAACCATGTACTACCTGGTCATTTAAAGAAATGCACAGCGAATAGGGGAACCCGCTATAATTTAAAAAGGCAGGTACGCCGCCATTATCGCGTATATAGGTTTCGGCAAGCTTATTTAATTCAATAGTTTTTATGCCCGGCCCAATAACTTTCGCTATTTCACCAAGCGCTTTTCCAACAAGTAAAGAACTTTCTCTTATGAGTTCTATCTCTTCGACAGACTTATAATGGATCTTAGGCATGCTTATTAAATTGCTGTCGGAGTTGTTCCGGCAGCAGCAGGTATGGATGAACGCCCTGTTATCCTGCCTGTTTTCATTAAGCCATCATAATGGCGCATTAACAGGTGGCTTTCTATCTGCTGTAATGTATCCAAAACAACACCCACAAGGATGATCAGTGATGTACCGCCAAAAAACCGGGCAAATAAGGTATTAACACCTACCAGGTTTGCCAAAGCCGGTATAATGGCAATAATGGCCAGGAAAATTGATCCCGGTAACGTGATCTTTGAAATAACGCCGTCAATAAAGTCTGCTGTTGATTTTCCCGGTTTAATACCCGGTATAAATCCGCCGTTCTTTTTCATATCATCCGCCATCTGGTTAGGATTAACCGTAATAGCCGTATAGAAATAAGTAAATAATATGATCAATATAGCGAACAAAATATTATGCAGCCATGAATTGTAATTTGATAAGGCTATCAGCACGCTGTTTGAAGCTGCCGATGGAAAAAACGATCCCAAAGTTGCCGGTATAAACATCAGGGCCTGCGCAAATATAATAGGCATTACACCCGCGGCGTTTACCTTTAAAGGGATATACTGGCGCACACCGCCGTATTGGTTATTGCCTACAATACGTTTGGCATACTGCACCGCTATTTTACGGGTACCTTGTACAATCAATATGGTAAACATTACCACACCCAGTAAGGCAACCAGCTCAACAATGAAGGTGATCAACCCACCCGAACCTGTTGTGCGGTTGGTAAACTCAGCCACAAAAGCACCCGGTAACTGGGCTATAATACCCACCATGATAATCAGGGAGATACCGTTGCCTATACCTTTATCGGTAATTTTCTCGCCCAGCCACATTACAAATAGGGTACCGGCTGTTAACACAAACGTGTTCATTATGATAAACATGGGGTTTGCTATCAGCATCTGGTCGGGAGTTACCTGCGAACGCAGGTAAGCGGCCGCCTGTAAGGCGGTAATAAATATGGTTAAATAGCGTGTCCACTGGTTAATTTTATTACGCCCGCTTTCGCCTTCTTTCTGCATTTTAGTGAAATAGGGCACCGCAATACCTAATAATTGCATTACGATAGAAGCAGAAATATAAGGCATTACGCCTAATGCAAAAATAGAGACCCGTGAAAACGAACCTCCTGCAAACATATTTAACAAACCCACCAATCCCTGGGCCTGTTTGTTTGCTGCAACAGAAGCACTAACCCCCGGCAGGCGTATCCATGAACCTACACGATATATTAAAAGAAATAAGAGCGTGTTGGTTATACGCACTCTCAGGTCTTCAATTTTCCAGATATTGGATAATGTGGTGATTAATTTCTTCATTGAAATTTATAGCTTAACTATAGTGCCACCGGCTGCTTCAATAGCTTTTTGCGCAGTAGCGGTAAATGCATGTGCTGTAACTTCTAATTTGGCTTTCAGTTCGCCGCGGCCCAGTATTTTTACCAGTCCGTTTCTTGATACCAGGCCATGCTCTTTTAATGTAGCAAAGTCAATGGTTGCCAATGAAAATTTTTCGGTCAATTCCTGCAAAACGTCCAGGTTAACACCAACGTACTCTACACGGTTAGGGTTTTTAAATCCCACCTTAGGTACACGGCGCTGCAAAGGCATCTGGCCGCCTTCAAAACCTATTTTTGTTTTGTTGCCCGAACGTGAACCTGCGCCTTTATGGCCACGGGTTGATGTACCGCCACGGCCCGAACCTGTACCACGGCCAATTCGCTTTCTATTTTTAGTTGCACCTTTTGCAGGTTTCAGATTACTTAAATTCATGATATTAAATATTTTCTACCGTTACCAGGTGATTAACTTTTCTAACCATACCAATGATAGCCGCAGTAGCTTCAACTTCCACGCTGTGGTTTATTTTTCTTAAGCCCAGCGCTTCCACTGTTCTTTTTTGGCGCTCACTTCTATCGATCACGCTCTTAATCTGGGTAATTTTGATCTTTGCCATGACTGATTATCCGTTAAATACTTTACCTAAACTAATACCGCGGTGCTGTGCTACAGTATGCGCGTCGCGTAATTGCGATAATGCCGATACAGTTGCTTTAACCACGTTATGCGGGTTTGATGAGCCTTTTGATTTTGCCAATACATTGTGTATACCTGCCGATTCTAAAACCGCACGCATAGCACCGCCTGCAATAACACCGGTACCATCAGCAGCTGGTTTAATAAATATAAAACCACCGGAAAACTTACCGATCTGCTCGTGAGGAATGGTGCCGTTAAGGATAGGAACTTTTACCAAATTCTTTTTCGCATCGTCAATACCTTTCGCAATAGCTTCGGTAACCTCTTTAGCTTTACCTAAACCGTAACCTACAACGCCGTTCTCATCGCCCACTACCACAATGGCACTGAAGCTGAAAGTACGGCCGCCCTTTGTTACTTTGGCTACACGCTGTATGCTAACCAGGCGGTCTTTTAATTCGATCTCGCTGGTTTTTACTCTTTTTATGTTGATTGTTGACATTTCTCTTTCAATTAAAAGTTTAAGCCGCCTTCACGTGCACCTTCGGCCAATGATTTAACACGGCCATGATACAAGTATCCGTTCCTGTCAAAAACTACATCCTTAATACCTGCAGCAATTGCCTTTTCGGCAACCAATTTGCCTACGGCTACGGATTGGTCTGACTTGGTACCATCGGCTGTAAACTCTTTTGAAAGAGATGAAGCCGATACTATAGTTTTTCCTGTTACGTCGTCAATGATCTGCGCATAAATTCCTTTATTGCTTCTGTACACTGACAAACGCGGACGGGTTGAAGAACCTGAAAGGCGCTTCCTGATCCCCATCTTAATCCTGTCTCTTCTTGATAATTTCGCTCTGGCTCCCATGACGATTATTTTTTAGATGCTGATTTACCTGCTTTTCTTCGTAATACTTCGCCAACAAACTTGATACCTTTTCCTTTGTAAGGTTCAGGCGCACGTAACGAACGTATTTTTGCCGCTACCTGGCCAATCAATTGTTTATCGTTTGATTCCAGGATAATGGTTGGGTTTTTACCCTTTTCAGCAGTAGTTTTAACTTTAATTTCTTTTGGCAATTCAAATACATAGTGGTGAGAATATCCCAGCACAAGGTCTAATGTATTACCTGAATGGGTTGCGCGGTAACCCACGCCCACCAGTTCCTGTTCTATTTTATACCCGGTTGTAACGCCAACAACCATGTTATTTATAAGCGAACGGTATAAACCATGTAACGCTTTATGGCGTTTCTGTTCAGAAGGGCGTTGAACCAATAACTGGCCATCCTCCTGTACAACTTTAATATCTGTATCCACCGCCTGGCTAAGTTCGCCTTTAGGGCCTTTTACGGTAACCAGGTTATCTTCGGCTACGGTAATGGTTACTCCTGCGGGTACTGGTATGGGTGCTTTTCCTATTCTTGACATTGCTTGATTCCTCCTATTAATATACGTAGCATAAAACCTCGCCGCCTATATTTTGCTGACGCGCTTCTTTATCGGTCATTACACCTTTTGAAGTTGACAGGATAGCGATACCTAAACCATTTAATACACGCGGCAGGTTATCCATGCCGGCATATTTTCTGAAACCCGGCCTGCTTATACGATCGATTGAACGGATAGCCGGAATTTTTGTAATAGGGTGGTACTTCAAAGCTACTTTAATTGTGCCTTGCGGACCATTATCCTCAAACTTGTAATTTGCAATGTAACCTTTGTCAAAAAGAACTTTAGTGATCTCTTTTTTAAGGTTCGATGCAGGAATCTCCACCACCCTATGATTGGCTTTGATGGCATTCCTTACACGAGTAAGATAATCTGCAATTGGATCTGTATTCATTATTTATTTATTGTGATGGTGGTTTCCGTAGACCTTCCATCGGTTAATATTCTTTTTAGCTTAAAGCAGAAAGCGCAAAGCAAAAAGCTTTTAGCTTTCGCCTTTGAGCTTTCAGCTCAATTACCAGCTTGCTTTCTTCACTCCCGGTATCTTACCTGCCAATGCCATTTCGCGGAATGTAACACGCGAAATGCCAAACTGGCGCATATAACCACGGGGGCGGCCTGTTAATTTACAGCGGTTATGTAATTTTACAGCTGATGATGCTTTTGGTAAAGCGTCTAAACCTGCATAATCACCGGCTGCTTTTAAAGCTGCCCTTTTCTCCGCATATTTTGCTACTAACTTAGCGCGTTTTACTTCGCGCGCTTTTACACCTTCTTTAGCCATTGTTAGTTGGAGTTTGATTTTTAAATGGTAAGCCAAATTGCTTAAGTAACTCTAATGCTTCAACATCGTTGCCTGCCGAGGTTACAAAGGTAATATCCATACCCTGAATTTTGTTTATTTTGTCGATATTGATCTCCGGGAAAATGATCTGCTCGGTTATACCCAGCGTATAGTTTCCCCTTCCGTCAAAACCTTTATCATTAATACCTTTAAAATCGCGGATACGCGGCAGAGCTACAGAGATCAAACGATCAAGGAACTCATACATAATATTGTCACGTAAAGTAACACGTACGCCAATCGGCATATTTTTACGCAATTTAAAGTTCGAAATATCCTTTTTAGATTTTGAAGCAACAGCCTGCTGGCCGGTAATGGTAGTTAACTCCGTAATGGTGTTCTCTATCAGTTTCTTATCGGTAGTAGCGCCGCCAACACCCTGGTTAATTGCAATTTTTTCCAGTTTTGGAACCTGCATGATACTTTTATACTGAAATTTATCTTTCAGTGTCGAGCGTATCTCTTCTTTATATTTCGATTTTAATCGTGGTGTGTATTCCATTACTTAATTTCCTCTCCTGATTTTTTTGCTACCCTTACCAATTTACCGGCACTATTTTTTTTACGGCCAACACGGGTTGGAACTCCTGTTTTAGGATCGATCAACATCAAATTTGAAATATGAATTGATGCTTCCATTTTAATAATACCTCCGTTAGGGCTGGCCGCGTTAGGTTTGGTATGTTTTGATACCATATTGGCACCTTCAACAATAGCCCTGCCTTTAGCTATTAACACTTCAACTATTTTACCCTGCGCTCCTTTTGAATCGCCGGCTATAACCTTAACCAGATCACCTTTACGGATCTTTAATTTTGCTGCTTGTGCTTGTTTTTTCTTTTCCATGTTACAATACCTCCGGTGCTAATGATACAATTTTCATAAATTGTTTTTCACGCAATTCTCTTGCAACAGGGCCAAATATACGTGTGCCTCTCGGCTCGTCCTGGTTGTTTAACAAAACGGCCGCGTTATCGTCAAAACGGATATATGAACCGTCTTTTCTGCGGATCTCTTTTTTGGTTCTCACCACAACGGCTTTTGATACTGTTCCTTTTTTGATGTTACCTGATGGCAGCGCGCTTTTTACAGTTACTACTATCTTATCACCAATGGAGGCGTATCTTTTACCCGTACCGCCTAACACACGGATCACTAAAACTTCTTTAGCGCCGCTGTTATCAGCTACATTTAATCTTGATTCCTGTTGTACCATGTTATTTAGCCCTTTCTATAATTTGAACTAATCTCCAATTCTTGTTCTTGCTCAGCGGACGCGTTTCCATAATCAATACGGTATCGCCAACACCACAGGTATTGGTTTCGTCATGTGCCATAAACTTGGTAGTTTTCTTAATAAACTTACCATAGATAGGGTGCTTTACTTTACGTTCCACCGACACAACAATAGATTTTTCCATCTTGTTGCTTACTACCAGCCCGGTACGTGTTTTTCTTAAATTTCTTTCCATTTTTTCCCGACGCGTAAAAAATTAATTTTTTTCAGAAGCTGACGCCGCTTTACGCTTTGTTAATTCAGTATTTAAACGAGCAACATCCTTGCGTACTTTTGTAATACGTGTTGGATTTTCAATGGCCGAAACCGCGTGTGCAAACTTTAGCTTGGTAAGATTTGCTCTTTCCTCGCCAATTCTTACAACCAACTCTTCAGTTGCCAGCTCTGTAATTTCTGAGTTCTTCATTTTATTTATTTTGTTGTAATGTTTTAAAGTTGGAATGTTTTAATGTTACCTGTCTGGTGTTGTAAATCAACATTACAACCTTTCAACATTACAACTTTTTAACTCTTTATTTATGCTTCTACGTAATCTTTACGCACTATAAATCTTGTTTGCACCGGCAACTTTTGGGCCGCGAGGCGCAATGCCTCTTTAGCAATATCCAAAGGCACGCCTTCTGCTTCAAAAATGATCCTGCCGGGGCGAACAACCGCTACCCAATATTCAGGCGCGCCTTTACCTTTACCCATACGTACCTCTGCAGGCTTTTTGGTTACCGGCTTATCAGGGAAAATCCTGATCCACACTTGCCCTTCACGTTTCATGTAACGTGTTACAGCAATACGCGCGGCTTCTATCTGGCGGCTGGTTATCCAGGCTGCTTCGAGTGATTTTACACCGAAAGATCCGAATGAAAGTTCAGTACCACGGGTGGCTAAACCTTTCATCCTGCCTTTTTGCATCTTTCTGAACTTCGTTCTTTTTGGCTGTAGCATTTTCTTAAGCTTTTATATCTTACCGATACTTATTCTAATTCAATTATTATCTTCTTGGTCCACCAGGGCGGTTTCCACCACCAGCTGAACGATTTTGCCCGCCTGGGCCACCTTGTCCGCCGGGACGATTGCCGCCACCGCGGTTAGGGCCGCCACCACCTGGTTTGCGGTCATTACCCCGGCGCTCGCCGCCACGTTCTCCACCTCTTTCGTTACCACCGCCTCTGCGATCGCCAAATCCTCCGGCTGCGCCTTCAGGACGGCCACCTTTTCCGCTGGCGCTGCTTGTACCACCAATATTTGGCGACAGGTCGCGTTTGCCGTAAACTTCACCTTTGCATATCCATACCTTAACACCTATTTTACCATAAGTAGTTAAAGCCTCGGCCAATGCATAGTCAATATCTGCACGGAAAGTGTGCAATGGTATTCTTCCTTCTTTATATTGTTCGCTTCGTGCCATTTCAGCGCCGCCTAAACGGCCCGATGTCATTATCTTAATTCCTTCAGCACCCATTCTCATGGTTGAAGCAATAGTAGTTTTCATGGCACGGCGGAAGGATATACGTGCTTCCAGTTGTTTCGCTATGCCTTCTGCAACTAATTGCGCATCAAGCTCAGGGCGTTTTATCTCGAAGATGTTGATCTGAACTTCCTTTTTGGTCAATTTTTTCAATTCTTCTTTTATCTTATCAACTTCAGTACCGCCTTTACCTATAACAATACCCGGACGGGCAGTATGTATAGTTACAGTGATACGTTTTAAAGTGCGCTCAATAACTATTTTTGACACGCCGCCTTTATTGATACGTGCTGATAAGTATTTGCGGATCTTTTCGTCTTCAACTAATTTGTCGGCATAGTGATTGCCACCGAACCAATTAGAATCCCAACCTCTGATGATTCCTAATCTGTTACCTATTGGATGTGCTTTCTGTCCCATTGCAAATTAATTGTTATCGTTTTTACTATCCACGATCAGCGTTACGTGGTTTGAACGTTTACGTATGCGGTATCCTCTTCCTTGCGGAGCAGGGCGCATTCTTTTGTTCATACGGCCACCGCCTACTGAAACTTCTTTAACAAATAAAGCGTTGTCTTCAACACGTTGCCCTTCGTTTTTTGCTTCCCAGTTTTTAATGGCTGATAGCAATAATTTCTCTACACGTATGGCAGCTTCTTTATTGGTAAATTTTAATATGTATAACGCTTTCTCAACGTTAACACCGCGGATAAGGTCGACCACCAGGCGCATTTTGCGCGGTGAGGTCGGACAGTTCTGCAGTTTCGCAACAGAAGCGCCGCCTTGCTGAGCCTTCTCCTGCTCTTTGCGTTGCCTGATCAATACAGACTTTTTAATTTTAGTTGTTGCTTCCATTGCTTATTTTTTCTTTTCTGCGTGACCGCGGAAGGTACGGGTTGGCGCAAATTCTCCCAACTTATGACCAACCATGTTTTCTGTTACGTACACCGGTATAAACTTATTACCATTGTGTACTGCGAATGTATGACCGACGAAATCAGGAGATATCATGGAACGACGTGACCATGTTTTTACAACTGATTTTTTATTTGAATCATTCAATACCAAGACTTTCCTGTCAAGGTTATGATCAATATAAGGTCCTTTTTTAATTGAACGTGCCATTATTATTTCTTCCTTCTTTCAATGATATAACGATCAGACCCTTTTTTCTTGTCACGGGTTTTGTAGCCTTTAGCCAATAAACCTTTACGTGAACGCGGATGGCCACCTGAGGCCCTTCCCTCACCACCACCCATAGGGTGATCTACCGGGTTCATGGCTACACCACGAACTCTTGGGCGACGGCCCAGCCAGCGGTTGCGGCCGGCTTTACCTAACACAGCGTTTGCTCTTTCGCCATTTGAAACCGTGCCGATAGTTGCCAAACAAGTAGCCAGTATCATACGTGTTTCGCCCGAAGGCAATTTGATGATAGCATATTTACCATCGCGTGCCGAAAGCTGCGCGTAAGTACCTGCCGAACGGGCAATAATACCGCCCTGGCCCGGGTTCAATTCAATATTATGAATTATAGAACCCAGTGGTATAGTTTTTAATGGTAAAGTATTACCAACTTCGGGTGCCGCGTTTTCGCCCGAGATAACAATTTGTCCAACTGTTAAACCTTCAGGGGCTATCATATATCTTTTTTCACCATCAACAAAATGTAACAGGGCTATGCGTGCTGAACGGTTAGGATCATACTCAATAGTTGCAACTTTTGCCGGGATATCAAACTTATTACGTTTAAAGTCTATTAACCTGTAAGCCTGTTTGTGACCCCCACCTAAGTAGCGCATGGTCATTTTACCGCTATGATTACGTCCGCCTGATCTTGTGTTGGCTGATACAACCAACGACTTTTCAGGAACGTTTGTTGTAATATCTGAGTTAGATACATCAACTCTGAAGCGGGTACCCGGCGTAACCGGTTTAAATCTTTTTACTGCCATCTCTATATCTATATATTGCTATAAAAATCTATTGTTTCTCCGTCCTTCAACGTAATGATCGCCTTTTTCACTGATGCAGCGCGGCCCGATACCGGTCCGGCTTTGGTGTTGCGATGTTTAAGTTTACCTACGTATCTCATTGTATTAACAGCAGTAATGTTAACGCCATACATGGCTTCGATAGCTGTTTTTATCTGAATTTTGTTAGCTCTCGGATCAACCAAAAAAGCATAACGATTCAGCTTTTCGGTTAATTGAGTTACTTTTTCAGTAAGTAAGGGTTTCTTTAAAATTTCCATATTACTTAGCTAATGCTTCCTCCAAAATTTTAACAGCACCGGTAGTTAACAATAGTTTACCCGCGTTTAACACATCGTAAGTGTTTAACTGGTCAACGGTTATTACCTTTGCTTTTTTCAAGTTCCTGCTTGATAAATACACATTGTTATTTGCTGCAGGCAATACTAATAATGTTTTTATATCAGTAGCGTTTAAGTCTGCAACCATTTGTATATAGGTTTTGGTTTTAATAGCGTCGAAGCTAAAATCTTCCAAAACAATTACGTTACTGTCCTGAGCCTTATAAGTAAGGGCCGAATAACGGGCCAATACTTTCAGCTTCTTATTTAATTTGAAGCTATAATCGCGCGGCTGCGGACCGAATATACGGCCACCACCATTAAACAATGGTGATTTTACACTGCCTGCACGGGCGCCGCCAGTACCTTTTTGCTTATATAATTTGCGGGTCGAACCCGCAATTTCGTTACGTTGCTTTGATTTATGCGTACCCTGGCGCTGGTTAGCTAAAAATTGCTTAACGTCAAGATAGATAGCATGATCATTAGGTTCAATACCGAATATGGCTTCAGGAAGCTGCACCTTGGCACCTGTTTCTTTACCTGATACGTTTAATACTTTAACTTCCATCTTATTTATCCACTATTACGAATGAACCCTTAGCTCCCGGGATGGAACCTTTAACTACTATCAGGTTTTGGTCGGTGTAAACTTTCAAAACTTCTAAGTTTTGAACCTTAACACGTTCGTTACCCATTTGGCCTGCCATGCGCATACCTTTAAATACACGTGATGGCCATGATGACGCACCTAATGAACCCGGCGCACGTAAACGGTTATGCTGGCCGTGAGTTTGCATACCCACACCATGAAAACCGTGACGTTTTACCACACCCTGGAAACCTTTACCTTTTGAAGTACCCACCACATCAACAAAATCGCCTTCGGCGAAAATATCTACAGTGATAGTATCACCAAGAGATTTTTCATCTTCGAACGATTTAAATTCAACTAATCTGCGTTTGGGGGTTGTACCGGCTTTTTGGAAATGTCCTTTTAAAGGGCCGGGAGTGTTTTTTTCCTTTTGCTCACCGTATGCCAGCTGTATAGCTGCATAACCGTCTGTATCAACAGACCTTACCTGAGTTACTACGCAAGGGCCAGCTTCGATCACGGTACAGGGGATATTCTTCCCTGAGTCGTCGAAAATGCTGGTCATTCCTACTTTTTTACCAATAATTCCTGACATTTTTTCTATTTTTTTGTGCCCATCGAAGCAGTAGGGCTTCGTTCAAGGCATATTATTCCCCCCGAAAGGGACGGCAAAGATAGCAACTTTCAATTAAATGTCAAATAGTTATTTAGTTATTTTTTTAGAAATGTTTTGGAGGGGGAAATAGGGAGGATTTAGCGAGGGATGGGTTGGTAATTGTTTGGCTAATTCGCGATCAAACAAAGGAGTAGATGAATGCATATTACAATAACTTAACAAAAACCTAACCCAATCAACGTATTCAACCCCATCAACCAATCACTAAAATCGTAACTTTACGCTTATGAAATTACGTGTACTGGTTTTTATAAACTCGCTGGCGGTAGCTATAACCTTATCAACGGTAAATTATTATTTTAAGCATAGCCTTTACGATCTGTCTATCACCTTCCTGGTAACCATAGTTGTCAGCTTTATTGTTTTTTATTATTTGATAGAGAAATACATCTACTCAAAAATAAAGCTCATTTACAAACTCATCCATAACCTAAAATTGGGCCGCGACCTGCGCGATGCCTTAGGCGAGCATGTAAGCTCTGACCCTATTAATGATGTGGAACAGGAGGTGCAGGAATGGGCCCGCCAAAAGAAAACCGAAATTGACGACCTCCGTACGCAGGAAAAATTCAGGCGCGACTTTTTGTCGAACATTTCGCATGAATTTAAAACGCCGCTGTTTGCCATACAGGGTTATATTGAGGCACTACAGGAAGATGATTTTGACGACCGCGAACTGGCCCGCCAGTTTTTAGACAAAGCATCAAAAAACGTAGACCGCCTGAGCTATTTGGTGAAGGACCTTGACGAGATATCAAAACTGGAATCGGGCGAGTTGCCCATTAACTATACCAAATTTAAAATTAACGACCTGATCAAAGAGGTTTTGGAATCGTCGGAAATGAAGGCGCGGCAGCATCATATTAAATTAATATTCAAACAAAAATATGATGAGCCCATAATGGTTACCGCCGACCGCGAAAAAATAACCCAGGTGCTGGTTAACCTTATTGACAATTCGTTCAAATATGGAAAAGAGGACGGAAGTACCTGGATAACTTTATTCGACCTGCATGAACAGGTATTGGTAGAGGTTACTGATGATGGCGTAGGTATTGAAGAAAAGTATCTCCCCCGGCTGTTTGAGCGCTTTTTCAGAACGGATACCAGCCGTTCGCGGCAAATTGGCGGCTCGGGCCTGGGGCTGGCCATTGTTAAGCATATTGTTGAGGCGCACCAGCAAACTATTAATGTGCGCAGCACCGAGGGGTTGGGTTCAACCTTTGGTTTTACGTTGCAGAAAGTGAAGCCGGGTTTACAATTCCCTAACATTCCTATTCTAAAAAATTAACATTAATTTAACATTGCAAAGTTACCTTTGCCCAAATACACGAAAAATATGTCGTTGAACAGTATCTTCCAATATTTTGTTCCAAAGGATAAGAAAGTATTTTTTCCTTTGTTTGAGCAGGCATCCAATAACGTTGTGGTTATGGCAACCGTATTGGTTGAAGCCGTTAACAGCAGCAACCCTGCAACACGCGAAGAGCTTTTTAAGCAGATAGATAAATTAGAGAACAAAGGCGACGAAATTACCCACCAGGTTTACCTTGAGCTGGGTAAAAACTTCATTACTCCTTTTGACAGGGAAGATATACACGCGCTGGCAAGCGCCATAGATGATGTTGCCGATAATATACAGGGCGCGGCAAACCGTATGAACCTGTATAGAATTGATGATTATAATGAGCATATACGCAAACTATCAGAGTTGGTACTGCAGGCCAGTGTTGACCTTGAAAAAGCGGTGCGCGAATTAAAGGACCTGAAAAACGTGCGCAACATTGCCGATTCATGCATCCGCATAAACAGTGTAGAGAACCAGGCCGATTTTGTGTTTGACCGTGCAGTTGCCGACCTGTTTTTGTACGAAAAAGATGCTATCCGCCTTATTAAATACAAAGAAATACTGGCCGCCCTGGAAACCGCCACCGATATGTGCGAAGACGCGGCAGACGTAATGGAATCCATCTTAGTTAAAAACGCTTAAATAAGAGAGTCAAGAGCCAGGAATCAAGAACCAAGACAAATCATCTTGATTCTTAATTCTTGACTCTTGGTTCTATAAAACATATAAATATTAAATGGTTACAACCCTGTTAGTTATTGTAGTTGCGCTGGCCTTAATTTTCGATTATACCAATGGCTTTCATGATGCGGCTAACTCCATAGCTACTATTGTTTCAACTAAGGTGTTAACGCCATTCCAGGCGGTATTATGGGCGGCCGCCTTTAACTTTTTAGCTTATTTTGTTGTTAAGGACCATAAGGTAGCCAACACAGTATCAAAAATTGTGACGGAACAATTTGTAACCATGCCGGTTATACTGGCAGGTTTACTTGCGGCCATTACCTGGAACTTAACAACCTGGTGGTTCGGTATCCCGTCAAGCTCATCGCATACGCTTATAGGCGGTTTTGCCGGCGCGGGTATAACCAACGCGCTGTATATGGGGTCGACCGCGTTAAGCGCGGTAAACATGCATTACATTATTACCATTGTATCTTACATCGTGCTCGCGCCGTTCATCGGGTTGTTTATGGGTTACCTTATTACCATTATCATCCTGCATGTTTGTAAAAATTCGCGCCCGGCCGCAGCCGAGCGCTGGTTTAAGGTTTTACAATTAATATCATCAGGGTTATTAAGTTTCGCCCACGGCACTAACGACGCGCAAAAGGTGATGGGTATTTTATATGTAACAATGATATCGGCAAAAATAATTGGCCACGGCGCGCCTATGCCTGAGTGGATACCGCTGGCCTGTTATACAGCTATCGCGCTGGGCACCATGTCGGGCGGATGGAAGATAGTGAAAACCATGGGTACCAAAATAACCAAAATAACCCCGCTTGAAGGGGTGAGCGCCGAAACTGCGGCGGCCATTACCCTGGGCCTTACCGAGCATTTTGGCATACCTGTTTCAACCACCCATACTATTACCGGCTCCATAATAGGTGTAGGTTTAACCAAGCGGGTATCGGCCGTGCGCTGGGGTGTAACCGTTAACCTGGTTTGGGCCTGGATAATTACTATACCTATCTCTGCCCTTATAGCCGGGCTGGTATTTGCCTTGCTGCACGCGGCAGGCTACTAAAATAATTTCGATTTTTATTAGTTTTATAACCATGAAAAGATCATTGCTGCTGCTCCCGTTATTGCTTATGGGTACTGCCTTAATAAGCCGGGCTCAAATTATCCCCTCTTCACTCGAAATTGTCGCCGCCCTAAAACAGGCATTGGAGCAGGGCACTGTCAAAAGCGCCGACAAGCTTTCGGCGGTTGATGGTTTTTTCGGGAACGCCGCTGTTAAGATCCTCTTTCCGCCGCAGGCGCAAAAAGCCGAAAAAACGCTGCGTAAAATTGGCATGAATAAATTATGTGATGATGTGATCCTATCAATGAACCGCGCCGCCGAGGATGCCGCCATACAGGCAAAACCCATATTTATTAACGCGATAAGGCAAATGACGCTACAGGATGCCACCAATATTTTATTAGGCAGCCCCGATGCGGCGACACAATATTTTAAGCGCTCCACAACAGCCGACCTTTTTGCTAAGTTCCGCCCCGTAATACAAAACAGCCTGGATAAAGTTGGCGCCACCAAATATTATGCGGATGCAGCTAACGCGTATAACAAAGTCCCGTTTGTAAGTAAGATAGACCCTAATATTACTGATTATGCCACTCAAAAGGCCATTGATGGTTTATTTATTGAAATAGCGGTTCAGGAATTAATTATCAGGCAAAACATTGGCGCACGGCCCACGCCTTTAATGCAAAAAGTTTTTGCTTTCGCGGATAAGAATAAGAAATTTTAAGGGTTAAGCGCCTTTACAAAAGTAACTTTAAGGGTAACCGGCTTAGGGCCGTCGGCCTGCCCTACCCATGACGGGCCATTTTTTATAATTTCGATAGCGGTTTTATCTGTCCGGTCGCCCAGACTTTTGATGATCTTGAAATCACTTAAAGCGCCATTGGTATTTACAGTAAATGATAGTTCGGTATCGCCTGTTTTACCATCGGGAGATACAGCTTTGTCTTGAATATATTTTTTAAAATTGGCCCAGCCGGTTTGCGGGTGAGCAGCTTCGTTCTTCTTTTTGGAATAGCTAACTACCAATGATTCATCTAACGGGGTAGTATCTGTATTTTCAGCTTTAACCGGTTGATTGCCCTCCTTTTTTGGTGACAGCGCCTTCATAGTGGTATCAGGCTGCATATTTCTTTTACCTGCCGGTATGGTGTGCGGTATTTTTTTTAGCGGGCTGCTATACACAAATAAACTATTGATCATTAAAACAATCAGTATGCCTGTAGCAGGCACCTTCAATCGGATGGCGTTTGTTACTTTACTCCTCACTTCTTAATCCAGGTTACTCCGCTATATTAAAACATAGCGGAACAACAAAATTAATTTATTTTTTACAATTATGGAAATGAGATGATTTTTTATGGGTGTAAAATTGCTATTTATACAATTTTAATGTGATATTTTTCTAAAAGCCCCGGGAGCCCGGCAGCAGAAAAAATAGCTTTATAAATAATATTCAACTCCGGGTCTATGCTAAAGTTTAAGGCAGTAGTAAAATTTACAGCGGAAAGGTCGGTTTCGTTAAAAACCGCGCCTGAAAGATCGCACTCATCAAATACTGAACCCGAAATATTAGCCTGCGAAAAGGTTACTTCTTTTAAGGTTGATCTGCCAAAAAAGGTCTTTAACATTTTCTTGTTCATAAACGAGGAATAATCCAGCAGGCACGATTCAAATCGTACGCTGAATAAAAAATCTTCGCATAAACTAAAATTTATACCCAGCAGTTTACAATGTTTAAATACCACATTGCTTAAAGTTGACCTGCCCCATTTTATCATCGATAAATTACATTCCTCAAAAACGCAATCAATAAATTTGCATAGCCGGAACTCGCTGTTAGACAGATCGCATTTTTTAAATAGGCAGTTATTAAATTCTGTACCGTCAACTACCTGTTCGGCATAGGATATTTCTGTAAAGGTTTTATCATCATGTACCTTCATGCGGGCGGTTGTATTAGGCAAAGCTATGTAGGTTACGGCGTTTCTGTTAATACCGCAAAATTAAAATCAAGCGGCTCAAAATTACGGATCAGCTCATCAATAAAACCCTGCCCCCATTTAACATATTCCAGGCCGAAGTTTTCATGGCGCTCCTGTAAGCTATCCTTAGGAAAAAGCTCGTTTTTTATTTGGTCTATCTGTTCAAGCCGGGTATGGTAATTAGCCTTTTCAGCTTTTACCAGTTTCTTTTCCAGGTTATCAAGCGCCTTTTTTAACCGGGCCTGCACTGCTTCGGTTGATGGGGCGAGTGTGGGATCGATTTTAGCGGCACGCGATTTTATTTTTTCAAAAACAAGCTGCAGTTCACGCCATTCTTCCTGCAGGGTTAAAGTATGTTCGCTATGTTTTTTTATCCATGCGTTTTTTAACGCGTCGGTTGGTTTAAAAATGTCGGCAACAGCCAACCCCATTCGCTTTATTTTAGCCGCTGCTTCTTTACGGATCACCAAACCCGAGTTACGCAATATCAATACCGGGAAATCAACCTTATACTGCTCAAAGTTCGATCTCAATTCCAGCCAATAAACAATTTCGGCGCCCCCGCCAATGTAGGCGATGTTGGGTAAAATATACTCCTGGTACAGCGGGCGCATTACTACGTTGGGGCTAAACCTTTCGGGATGATCGGCAATTTCCTGTTTAAGTTCAGCTTCCGAAAAGGCGATCTCCGTATTTAATACTTTATACCTATTATCTTCAAAAACCAAACGTTCACGAAGACTATCCTGCAAATAAAAGAAATTGATCTCGCGCGGGTTTACCTGTATTTGTACACCTAATTGCTGTAATTCCTGGTTGGTGGCAGTTATGTTTTTAAAGCTGTTTTGACCGATAATATCGCGCTCCATTACCGGGGCGAAATGTTTTTTTAGGGCAGGATCGTCCGCGTCAATGATTACTAAACCGTATTGGCCAAACAAGGCATCCACCATATAACGGGTGGCATCGGCCAGCTTATCAAATTTGGTATAGGCGGTTTCAACTATTTCGGCTAATTCGTTGGCATGGCCCTCTATCCCCAAAACCCCCTTGTACTGGTTTAGGGCCTGCCGTATCGTATCAGGGTTTAAACGGCCCGTAGCGCCCGATGCCTCATACCACCAGTGCACTTTTTTACCGCCTATAGTAGTAAAATTTATCTCGGCAAAATCGTGGTCTTCGGATGCCATCCAGTAAACGGGCACAAAGTTTTTATCTGGGAACTGCTCTTTTAATTGCCGCGACAGCTTTATAGTGGTAACAATTTTATAAATAAAATACAACGGCCCCGCAAAAATATTCAGCTGGTGGCCGGTAGTTACGGTATAAGTATCGGGTGATTTTAGCAGCGAGATATTGGCCGCTACTGTTTTCGCATTTTGGCTTTTACCTTTTTCATTATCAAAGTATTGATCGGTTAATACGTTGGCTAATAAAGGTCTGTTGGCAACTACTTTTTTGTTTTGTAAAAGTTGGGCAAACCCGTCAAGAGTTGGGCGGTAGCTATAAAATTTTCTTAATCCCGGGACATCATCCAGGTAATCAATAACCGTTGGGGAAAAGTACCCCGTGTCTTTATAGCTTATACAGGTAACATCCATTGCGGGTCAAATGTAAAATCATTAACCTATATTTTTCGGTAAGTTAAAATTATTTTACAATATGTCCATAATGGTTTGTTGTCCTGTACCAAATCGCAGTGAGCGATAAGAACAAATAATAATGTTTTATTTTTACCGTTTTCATCCTAAACCTATGCGCAAAATTCTTATCCTAATTAGCTGTACCATAGCTATTAACCACTCCTTCGGGCAAACCATTAAATTTGATGTTGTGGCGGGCGTCAATAGTTCCGTTTATTCTGAAAAAGAGAGTTCGTATGGAAAAGTCATTCCCGGTTTTTCATATTCGGTCTCTGATTCTTATATCAGGGGATATCATACGGGTCTGCTTGCAACCATTAGTCGCGGCGATTTTGACTTACAATCAGGCCTCGTTTATACGCAAAAGGGTGGCAATGATATTACTACTACAAGCCCTTCTACATCGGTAGTGTTGCTGGAGTACGGGCATTTTAACATCTACTATATCAATCTACCGGTAAATATTACTTACAACATCAAAATACCGGTTGGCAAACTATTTTTTGGCGGCGGCCCTTATATGGAAACAGGCTTATTAAATAAATACACCTCAACCTATGTTGGCACTGAAAATAACAGCACAACTACCGGCAGCCGCAATGCTAATATTGGCTTTGGCAGAAACCCTTCTTTCGGAATAAATTTAACAGGCGGGCTTCAC
>Ga0206912_1139_pt1 | contig 19183 bp, 15 predicted proteins | sample Alteio_BWOrgHeat_75_FD_152933 | JGI IMG/M metagenome (GOLD analysis project Ga0206912, IMG submission 152933) | Enriched cells from forest soil in Barre Woods Harvard Forest LTER site, Petersham, Massachusetts, United States -... | ecosystem: Environmental > Terrestrial > Soil > Temperate forest >... | reverse complement strand
GGTTAGTCTGGTGAACTGGGTGAATTCAAGTATGCAATACCATAATAAACCATTTGCGCAGAATGGTTTATTTCTGGATCCCGACGGTCCTGCCATCTTAGATCTGAAAATGATCAGGGGCCGGATAAATGCATTCAGCGATCCGAACACTATTATCCTTTCTCAGTCTGCCGCCAAAGCCATTTTCGGAAATGAGGATCCGATGAATAAAATACTGATTGTTGAAAATGTGCCAGCCAAAGTAAGCGGCGTTTATATGGATATGCCTGACAACTCTTCATTTGCCGACAGGGCTTTTATAGCGCCCTTTGAATTAAAACTGCAGATCGTGGAAGGGATAAGAAAAATGGAAAATCCCTGGGGAAATAATGCCTGGCAGATTATTGTTCAGCTAAATGACCACGCCGATTTTAAAACGGCATCTGCAAAAATCAAAGATGAAAAACTAAAAAATATACGGGAAGGAGAACGAATCGCAAAACCAGAACTTTTCCTTCAGCCGATGAGTAAGTGGCACCTCGAAAGCGAATTTAAAAATGGAGTGAATACCGGAGGACATATCAAATTCGTCTGGTGGTTTGCCATCATTGGAATTTTCGTATTGCTGCTGGCCTGTATCAACTTCATGAACCTGTCAACCGCGAGAAGTGAGAAACGTGCAAAAGAAGTGGGCATACGCAAAGCGGTTGGTTCATTAAAAAATCAGCTGGTCACACAATTCCTGAGTGAATCGGTAATGACTGCCTGTCTCGCTTTTATTTTTTCAATCGTTATTGTTCAGTTTTCACTTCCATTTTTCAATTCCATCGCAGACAAAAAAATGACCATGCCCTGGTATAACATGTATTTCTGGCTGGCAGGTTTGAGTTTCACATTAATTACCGGTGTGATCGCTGGCAGTTATCCTGCTTTTTATTTGGCACATTTTAATCCGGTTGCCGTATTAAAAGGAAACTTCAAAAGTGGACGATATTCCGCATTGCCCCGCAAAATGCTGGTGGTGTTGCAGTTTTCTGTATCAGTTGTTTTAATCATTGGTACACTCGTCATCTACCGCCAGATACAGTTTGCCAGGAATCGCCCGCTTGGATATAACAGCAATGGGCTAGTTTATTTCTTTACACATATGTATGATATTCACAGTCATTTTGAAGCGATGAGAACCGATTTGAAACAATCGGGTGCCGTGATGGAAATTGCCGAGTCGTGCAGTCCGATTACGGAAGTCTGGAATTCCAATGGTGGTATGTCATGGAGAGGCAATCAGCCGGGTTCTTCAAATGATTTTCCGATGAACCTGGTTTCCTATGAATATGGAAAAGTAGTGGGTTGGCAAATTATTGAAGGCAGGGATTTTTCAAGATCCTTTGCATCCGACTCGGCCGCGTTTATCTTAAACGAATCTGCAGTAAAGTTTATGGGATTGCAACATCCGATCGGAGAAGAAGTGTCGTTCAACGATGGTGTTGCATTTAAAGTGGTCGGCGTGATAAAAGATATTCTTACGGAATCTCCTTACTCAGCTGTTCGTCCTGCCATGTATCGAATCTTCAGAGGAAATGATGGAGGCATGGTGATGATGAAACTCAATCCCGCGCTAAGTGCACATGATGCATTAAACAAGGCAGCGGCCGTATTCAGTGAATTTATACCCGACCAGCCTTTTGAATATCATTTCACCGATGAAGACTTTGGCCGGAAATTCAGCGAAGAAGAACGAACCGGCAGTCTCGCAACGGTATTTGCTGTACTCGCCATTTTTATTTCATGTCTCGGATTATTTGGTCTTGCATCTTTTGTTGCGGAGCAACGAACCAAAGAAATTGGCGTAAGAAAAGTATTGGGTGCATCGGTATTCAGCGTGTGGCGCCTGCTCTGTAAAGATTTTGTGGTACTCGTTTTTATTGCTCTGCTGATCGCCATACCAGCTGCTTATTGGTTTATGTATAACTGGTTATTAAACTATCAATACAAAACGGGATTGCCCTGGTGGTTATTTGCCGCAACGGGTGCAGGCGCGTTGGTGATTACCATCTGCACGATCAGTATACAATCTTTGAATGCAGCAACGGAGAATCCTGTGAATAGTCTTCGTTCAGAATGAGTGAAGACTGCCCAAAGCCTAAAGCCCAAAGCCTAAAGCCCAAAGCCCAAAGCCTAAAGCTTAAAGCTTAAAGCTTAAAGCTTAAAGCTGAACCGCAACGATACCTTACTTGTGGTAAACCGGTTCGCCTTTAAAGGCGATCAAAATATCCCGGAGCCTTTCTTAAACTAGTATAGAATTTTTCTTACCGCACCATGACTTCTTTATTATACTTATCTCTGTATTCCAATGGAGACATGCCAGTAATTTTTCTGAATACCTCCCTAAAAGCTTTTGTATCTGAATAACCTACTTCATACATTACTTCACTCACATTTTTGCGGGTTGTTTCAAACGCTTTTTTTGCTGATTCTATTTTTACACGCTGCGAATATTCTAAGGGTGTGTTGCCCGTTGCTTTGATAAATCGTCTATCGAAATGACGTCTGCCAACAGCAAATTTTGCAGATAAACCTTCCATCGATATTTTTTCATGCAGATTCATTTCAATGTATGTCTGTGCTTCCTTTATTACATGATCATCATGATTTTTCTGTGTTGAAAAAATGGCAAATGGGGATTGACTATCCCTGTCCATGTCTATCTGAAATACCTTTGAACAATAAATAGCGGTTTGCCTGTCAAAATATTTCTCAACAAGGTAAATGATCAGGTTCAGAAATGAGTAAGCACCGCCATTTGTGTAGATGCCATATTCATCGGTAATCAATTTTTCCTCTTTCAAATTCACCAGTGGAAACATATTTCTGAATGTATTGGCAAATGCCCAATGTGTGGAGCAACTTTTACCGTCAAGCACGCCGGACGAAGCAAGCATAAACGCGCCCGAGCAAAGGCTGGCTAATTCCGCACCTTGCTTGTATTGCTGCTCAATCCAGTCCATCAATAACTGGTTCCCCTTCCCAGCATTTTTATAACTACGAACCAGGGAGGAAGGAATGACGATCAGGTTGGTTTTAACTATAGCGGAAACATTGATTTGCGGCTTTAATGTGATTAAGCCTTCTTTATATTCCACTTTTTTTGAAATACCTGCGATTTCCACTTTATACAATTCTCTTTTCCCATTTCTTTTCCAACAAGCATTTGCCTCAGCAAATATTTCGGATGCACCCACAATACTTGCCACCGTGCTCAGATTGCTTTGTCCATCAGGCACCAGAATAGTAATGTGTTTCATAGTTCAAATATTTATACCAAATGTAAAACTTTATCAAGTCCAAAACAACCCCTCAGAAAGTCCATATTACACATCTTACAATGCATTTATAGACTTTAGCTTTACAACCGGAATAAATCAATGGGGAGCTGAATTAGTAAAAAATATTTTTAAATTCAAATACTATTACAATGAGCAGTAAAAATTTCACAACCACGATTTTGGTTGACCAGGCGCCGCAGGATGTTTTTAAGGCAGTTAACAATGTCCGTGGCTGGTGGTCGGAAAACATTGATGGCGATACAGATAAACTGAATGCAATGTTTCTTTATCATTATAAAGATGTACATGCGTGCAAAATAAAAATTACAGAATTGATTCCCGGCAAAAAAGTGGTTTGGCAAGTATTGGAAAATCATTTCAATTTTATTAATGATGATACTGAATGGAAAGGTGATGACATTGTTTTTGACATCAGCAAAAAAGGAAAGCAGACACAGCTTCAGTTTACACAGATGGGTTTAACCTCTGCCGATGAATGCTATAATGTCTGCTATGATGCATGGACAGGATTTATTGCCAACAGCTTGGATAAATTGATTTCTACAGGCAAAGGTGAGCCAACTCCAAAAGACAAGGACGGTGCATTTAATGAAGAGCTGATTGAAAAATGGAAACTGAATGATCGTAAAAAGGCAAACGGGTTTACTTTCAGCATGCAAACTTCTCAATCCGTCGAAAAAGTTTTTAAGACTTTGCTTGATGTGCGCAATTGGTGGACGGGTTTATATGGGGAGCAAATCAAAGGAGACAGCAGTAAATTGAACGATGAGTTTACTTTTAAGGCAGGAAATGGCGTACATTATAGCAAACAAAAATTAATAGAGGCAGAACCAAACAAAAGAATTGTCTGGCTTGTAACGGATAGTAATTTGAATTTTTTGAATAAGCCGGATGAATGGACGGGCACCAAAATATGTTTTGATATTGCAAATCAATCCGGAAAAACAAAAGTCACCTTTACGCATGAAGGGCTGGTTCCTAAAATTGAATGTTACAATGGTTGTGCCGGTGCATGGACACAATATTTAGAAAATTTAGAGAAGCGTTTGACTAATGCAAAATGATTCGTACGGTTATGAGAGATGGGATATGAGCTATGAACTATGAGATATGGGATATGAATTAATATCTCATAGCCCATATCTCATAACCCATATCTAATAATCATTCAGACCTAAGACTTTTTACCGGGTTCGCAACAGCTGCTTTAAAGGATTGAAAACTGATAGTAAATAATGCTATCAGCAAAGCGGCAGTTCCGGCAATAACAAACACCCACCAGCTCATATCGGTACGGTAAGCGTATTCCTGCAAATAACTATTAAGGCCGTACCATGCCACAGGAAAACTAATAGCAGCAGCAACCAGCACCAGCATCAAAAAGTCTTTTGACAAAAGGAAAACAATATTCCTGACACCTGCACCCAATACTTTGCGAACACCAATTTCTTTCACCTTGCTTTCTGCGGTAAATGTTACCAGGCCAAATAGACCAAGGCAGGATATTAAAATAGTTACCAAAGCAAAACAATTAAACAGTTGCCCAACATGCGTATCCGTTTTGTATAATTCATCAAACTGATTGTCTAAAAACGTGTAATCAAAATTATAATCAGCATTGTATTTCTTCCATAAGTTTTCTGCGGCAGCCAATGCATGCGGAGCATTCCTGGCTGTAGTCCTTATATACATTTTTCCCCGCCAATGTTTGTCGTACTGCATTAAAAGTGGACCAATTTTTTGGTGCATATCCTGGAAATGAAAATCTTTTACCACACCCGCAATCACTCCTTTAATTCCATGAAAAGTAATTCGTTTGCCAACCGCTGGTTCTTTTATGCCGGTCTCTTTGATGGCCGTTTCATTGAGTATGAAGTTTGCACTGTCGGCAGGCGAACCCGTAAAACCATTTCCTTCGACTAACTGCATACCCATCACCTGCAAAAAATTTCTTTCTATCGGCATCTGAAATATACCAAATGATTGCTGGTCCGCCCGCTTACCATCCCAGTCCACATCGGTGCTTCCGGAGAAATGACTGATAATATTTGCTCCCGATTCTGTAACGCCTAAAATACCGGGTTGTTTGAGCAGTTCTGCAACTGCTGCATCGTAATGGTCATTTATGTTACGCATCCAGAAACTAAACACATTCTGTTTATCATATCCCAGATTTCTTTCCCGTATATATTTCAATTGCTTACCAATAATGATCGTACTCGTAATAAGCATGATGGAAAAACTAAATTGCACCACTACCAACACTTTGCGAAAACTACCTTTGCTGCCAATGCCGCTTAGTTTACCCTTCATGGCCTCAAGCGGCCTGAACGACGACAGCGTTATGGCCGGATAAATTCCTGCCAGCAACAGGGTCGCCAGCATAGTCAGCCCATACACCGCAAGCACTTCGGGCTGCCAGGGTTTAAAAACAATATTTTTCCCCGAAATATTATTGTACAAAGGCATCATCAGATAAATAATCACGGTGGCTAACAAAAGTGCCAAACCAAATGTGAGCAAGGACTCACTTAAGAATTGCATAAACAGGCTTGTTTTGCCCGCGCCGACAATTTTACGCAAACTGATTTCCTTGCTGCGTTTCATCGCCCTTGCAGTAATCAGGTTCACATAATTTATGCAGGCTATCACCAGTACAATTACAGCTATTATCATAAACACCCTGACAACCATCATACCCTGTTCCTTTCCTTCAATAGAATACAGATGCATTTTAGTAACCGGGTTAAATACATAAAGAAGGTGCCTGTTAGCGGGTATATCATCAACCTTGCGGTGTATCATACTCAGTTTTTGAGCCGCCGGGGCCGGACTGGCATTGGGTTTCAGCAATACATACGAGTCGTAATTATATTGGTCCCAGTTAGCATTAAGCGATTTATAATAGCCGGAAGTATCGTATTGCTGTTCCAACCGCTGAAAATTAAAAACAATGTTGTAGCGTATAGATGAATTGGCGGGCATATCCTTCATTACCCCTGATACGCGGTATATTTTTTTGTCGTCGCCTTTTAAAATTTTACCTATCGGGTCCTCCTCACCAAAAAAAGTTTTCGCCGTTGTTTCGGACAATACAACAGAATATGCGTCGTCAAAAGGATGTTCAGAGTTGCCTTCGGTAAGAGGATATGTAAACATCCTGAAAAAAGAGGCGTCAGCCGTGCAGTTGTGCCATTCAGTGAATTTTTTGCCCATATACTCAAATACGGAAACATTCCAGTCCTCCGTTACCCTACATGCATCTTCCACTTCCGGTACTTCTTTCTTAGCAAAAATCGCTGTGGGCGCCGGCGTTGATCCCCAAATGCTACTGACATCAAATCGCACGGCCACTTTGTATAAATCAGCTTTATTCTTATTAAACCCATCAAAGCTCAGTTCATCCTGCACCCAAAGCACCAGCAGTATACATACTGCTAAACTCACAGCAAGTCCGGCAATGTTGATAAATGAGTATGTTTTATTTTTCCGAAGACTACGAATGGCTATTTTGAAATAATTTTTGAGCATGAGCAGTAGATTATGGGGTATGAGATATGGGATATGGGATATGAATTTTGTAATATCTCATATCTCATAACCGATAACTCCTAAGTATCACCAATAAAAAGACCAAAATCATTTCTTATTGATGTTTAATGAATTAGCTAAAAATAAGAAAATTGACCTGCACGATTTTGATACAGATGCTGTTCGTTAAAAGATTAAATGATCTGGTAAAGTATGGGAGATCGTTTAAATTTCTTAAACTCCAATAGTACCTGTCTTCACTTTTCCTGCCCGTCTGTAGCTGGCAATAATTACTCCTTTTGATGTGACAATACTCTCCGTCAATGAAAATGCCGCAGGAATTGTTCCGCTGTCGAGAATCTTTTTTCCCTTACCTAAAGTCAGTGGGTGAATTTTGAGCCGGAGTTCGTCTACAAGGTCATTCTTTAGCAGCAGCGGAATGAGTTTACTGCTACCCCAAACCTGAATGTCAGGGCCTTTTGAATTTTTGATCTTTTTGATATCTGCCACATTTTTTATTACTACTGAATTTTTCCATCCGGTCACTAAAGAGTCTGACTTTTTCAAATTTTTGGAAAACACGTATTTAGTGCCGCTATTAATGCCCGGCCAGAAGTCACCATGTTGTGGCCAGTATGCAGCCCAGATCTTATATGTTTTTCTACCCAAAAGATAATCGGCAGGCTCCAGCTCCTTTTGCACCACTTTACCATATTCTTCATCACCAAACGGCTCGGTCCAGCCGCCATATTTGAAACCGCCTGATGTGTCTTCCTTTGGTCCGCCTGGCGCCTGCATGACTCCATCTAATGTAATCATAGATAAGACGATTATTTTTCTCATATTATTTCCGTTTTATTACCTATAAATTTCGCCAATAAATACGATATCACTGCAGTAGGAATTCGCAAATTATAGTTGTTAAATGCGATAAGCAAAAGCATTAGCTTCATATTCCAACTTGAAAGCCACCAATAATGCTTTTAGGGATTATCCTGATAATTTTATTTATCTTCCTTGAATAAAAGAGGTTAGAGGAACAGAGTTTCCATCAACCTGGAATTACCACATCAAATCAACATGAAAAAAATTTCCCTTGCGATTGTCCTTTCCTGTTTATTCTTCAGCGCAAACTCACAAAAAAAAGATTTCGAAGGCAGAATCACCTATAAGGTAGTTGTCAGTTCAAAAACAAAAAATTATGAAGATGCTTTCTACAAATTACTCTTCGCGGCAAATGGTGACAAACTGGTAGTTGATATCCGGAATGGAAATATGAAACAGACACTCGGATTATATGAAGCCTGGTATATTGGTAAATCGAAAAGATGTTATATAAAATTCAGGAATATCGATACACTCTATTTTCGGGAATATTCCTCGGATACCTCGCGGGTTTTAGACATTGTGAAATCAGACTCCGGCTCCGTCATTGCCGGTTTCCCATGCAAGTCGATCACATTAAAGAAAAGTGCTTCCAATGTCTTATTTCTATATACTGACGGATTGCAGCTGAATACCGAATATGAAAAAGATAATACAGTTGATAATATAAATGTTTTGATAAGAGAAATTGGAACGGCCATTTGGTTATACAGCAAAACAGATTACGATGGAGCAAATATTACCGACAGCTGTCTACGCATAGATCAGAAGGTTGTCGACGATCATACTTTCGATTTACCAGCATTGCCACAAAAAAATGTACTGGATGCCATGCTTTTTCATAAAGCCAAATTTCGAGGAGGTGATATGGCCTGGCAGAGATATCTGAAAAACAATCTCAACTCCTCCCTGGCAATACGCTATATCAAAATTCCCAAGGGTCAGGAAAATGCAACTGTGAAAGTTATAGTTTCATTTGTGGTATCTGAGGATGGCAGTATCTCAGATATTAATGTGACGAATAAAGCCGAAGTTGATTCACACCTGGCAAATGAAGCGATGCGTGTGATCAGGGAGTCGCCCGTATGGGAGTCAGCGACCATTTATGGTGTCAAAACAAAAATGCCGGCCCTACAGCCTGTCAACTTTATGCTTACCAAATAATAAACTGATAATGAGAAAAATCACCGGCACCCCGAATACAATCAGTTCTCTCGGATTGAGGTTTTCTTATCAGTTCAATTTGTTCAGCAAAAAGGACGATTAGTGACGATAGCGAGGGGTCAGGAATCATCGCTAGCTCTTTTTCATAGGAATCTGCAAATTGGTTGGGCGGTTTTCTTCTGAATCAAATCCGCGACCATCGATATGTCGCGCTCCCCAAAACAACAACCCTTCATATATATAAATCAGATCATACTCTTTGAAAAGTTGCCCCTCTGCCAAACCAAATGGAGAAAACGCTTTTTTAAGAATGTTTTGAGGTTCGCCAATCTGCCATTCATTAAATCCTTTCGTGAATTTGTTGAGGATGTCCACAAAAGCCTGAATCATTGGAGTGATCTTATATTCGATGTCTGCGGTGAAATCGACTTTTTGCGCACCCTCCGCTATCTGATGTGGACCTTTCCATTCAACATGTCCCTTGATCGACATTTTTGTTATTGGGATTTTCGCATAAGGGTCGGCGAAATTAATTACAAGAAGTTCGAAAGTATCATCATCAAGAAGTGTAAATTTCCTTGTCAAATAAAACGGTTTCAAGGTACCATCCGCATTCTTAGTACTACTCGGCCTCACTTCAGGTGCAATACTTTCCCATTTTCCGAGTGACAATTTTTTTATTTGTTCCACATGCCAAAATTTACTTGTTGGCTTCCATTGCTGCTTTTTCAATAATAGCTGCTACTTCAGCAGCATGGCTGATGTACACTGCGTGACTCGCCGCAATCTCAGTAATTTTTGAACCGGCTCGTTTTGCCATCATTCGTTCAACATCCGGCGGAATCATCCGATCATTTTTGCTGACAATGTACCAGCTTTTTTTACTCTTCCAGGCTGCAGTGGTCAAATCTGTCGTAAAGGCCGCTAAACCTACGGGCACTTGTGAATCAGCCATGAAAGCGGCTTTTTCAGATGGCAAGTCAGCACAAAAGTCTGCATGAAATTTAGATTTGTCAACCCATATGAAGCCGTCCCTGGGAGGAAGGATAGGAGTATTTGGATCAGCCGGTCCGGCCTGCTGCATTTTCAGCAATGACTCACCGGCATCGGGAGCGAATGCTGCTACATATACAAGCCCGGCTACATTTGATGTATCGCCCGCTTCAGTAATAATCGCTCCACCATAAGAATGCCCTACTAAAATAACCGGACCTTCCTGCATCGCAAGAACAGCCTTTGTAATCTTAACATCTTCTGAAAGACTCGTATTCGGATTAGGTACAATAGTAATGTGATAACCTTTTGCTTTCAAAATTTTGTATACGCCTTCCCATCCTGAACCGTCAGCCCATGCTCCGTGCACCAAAACGATGTTGTTAACGCGATCGGGTGCAGAAGATTTTTCTTTCTTACCAGATGAACCCTGATCAATTGGAGTGAGACTGTTCAATAATATCAATCCTGCCAATGAAAATAACTTCGCAGATTTTAAAAAAACAAGGCTTGTCATAACGGTTAAAATTAGAACACAAAGCTGCTATCTTTGTCCTATTTTTTAAGAGTAGTCTATATTTTTATTTATAGTACATAATTACTGACTAATGGAACATAAGCGTAAAAACAAAGATTTTAATCCCCACAACTGTGGTGTTACTCATTTTTTGAACCGAATTGGTGGGAAATGGAAAGTATTGGTTATTTATGCCATCGACAATAAGGTAAATAGATTTAGCAGTTTGCATAAATTGATTCAGGACATCAGCAAACAAATGCTGGTAAATCAATTGAGAGAATTGGAAGAAGATAAAATTATTGACCGTATTATTTATCCTGAAATTCCGCCGAGGGTAGAATATAAATTAACCAAATATGGAAAATCATTGATGCCCGTGATTGATGTGATACAACGATGGGGAGAAAAGGATTTGAAAAATAGCAGGAGGTGTGATAATTTGGTTTCTTAAACTCCTAGATCTTCTATTCTGTCCTCCAAAAATTTCATTTCGTGGAATATCTTTTTGGCTTCCACAAGAACTACATTTTCGTTAAGGGCTTCGTCAAACTCACCTTTCAAAGAATTCAACTGTAAATCTGGTCATGCTCCTTTTTCTAAAACATTCTTCAGGTTTTGAAGGCTTTCGGCCATATCCCTGGCCAGCATACCGGGGATAAACAGATTCATAACATTCATTGGGTATTTATTTTGCCCGAGCATTGTCCATGTTAATTCGGTTTGTCCAGCGGCAATCGCTTTGGTGGTCATCTGGACATCTGCAACATTTTTAAATGGTTTTTCAAAACGGACTTTGGAATCTATCTGTGATCCCTGTAGAATTCGGGTGATTTCCTGCTCTCCCTTTCCAACGTTTCTGAGATTACTGTTCCAGGCTGAAATAAATCCGACAGTACCATCGATGCCAGCGCCGGTTCTTTTTACGTTCGGATCCATCATCACCCATTTGTTATAATAAGTCTGATTCCCCAGCAGTTTTACATAATCAAATACTACGGGATCCGGTTTATTTATGACTACTTTTTCTTCAATGGTATATCTCTTTTTAATAAACAGCGGGAGTATTAAAAATAAAAAGACCATCAAAACGATGATAAAACCAAGGACTGGTAACATGGTGGAGTTTTTTTTTATTGTTTTTTAGATGCAATTTGCTGTTCAAGTTGTTTAAGATAATTCATTGCTTCATTCCGGTAACCAAGAGGAAAATTTGGCGAATCAATCGCTTTTTTCTGAGCAATAATTGCCATTTCAATTTGCCCATCACGGGCATAGGCAGACGCAAGAAGCGTCAAATAGGTTGGATGACTCTTGTCAAGTGAGATTGCTCTCTCTGCCAAAGTAATAGCTTTTTTGGGATTTTGTATGGATGAATCAGGACAACTTGCGTACAGCCCGGCCTGCCTGCTATAAGCATCAGCTGACATGATCGAATCCGTGCTTAATCGAATTACTTCTCCGTAATCTTCAATTGCTTTATCGCATATCTGCCTTGCATGATATGAACGGGCACGACGAAAATACAAATAGGCATCGTCGGGGTGAAGTTGTATGGCCGATGTATAATCCAATATCGCTTCTTCACGTTTATTGAGAGCATGTTCAGTATCCGCTCTCCGAAAATATGCATCCCAATCTTTTGGATTTTTCCCAATGAGTGTGGAGAAATAAGATATGGCTTCAGTCAGTAAAATTACATTACTCTTATCAACCCAGCCACCTGGAGTAATTTCTCCAGGACTTAATATCCAAATTCTATTCCCTTCTATTCGGGAAACAGGGGCTACAATATTTGGTACTTCTTTAATCTGAATATTTCCATTTGTATCGATTGCATTTACTTCTCCAAACCCCTGGAGCATGATGATGCGTTGGCCAATCCAAGTTGAATCTGGTTGACTTTGTGAGTGAACGGATTGTCCGTATGCCGAAATATATAAGGACAATAAAATAATACCTGCTAAAAAATGAATGAAATGGAATACCAGGTATTTTTTTAACATAACCTGCTTTTAAATACAGTTTCATAACCCAATCTCACAAATTCAAAAAAAGTACCAATTAATTAAACTACCGGAGATTTGACCCCCAGCAAGATTTTCTTAACCTTTGCCTGGAATAAAATTCAGTAAAAATAAAAGGTATTCCTTATGGAAATCAAAAGAATTGGTACACAGCCTTCAGGTAAAGGACCCGCCGACTGGTTTACAGGAACCGTGCGTGTAGACCCTTTATTCCAGGCAAGCGCTCCGGCGCGCACTGTCGGTGCCCACGTAACTTTTGAGCCGGGTGCCCGAACAGCATGGCATACACATCCACTGGGTCAGACACTAATTATTACTTCCGGTTGTGGCTGGGCACAGCGCGAAGGAGGGCCAGTTGAAGAGGTTCATCCCGGCGATGTGATTTGGTTCCCGCCTGGTGAAAAACATTGGCACGGAGCAACTTCAACCACAGGAATGACACATATTGCCATTCAGGAGCAGCTGGATGGTAAAGTGGTTGAATGGATGGAAAAAGTTACCGACAATCAATACAAAAGGTAACTAAGTTGGATATACGAAATTCGTTTTCTCTTCTTTCATTTTAATGGGCCTTAGCCTGTTTGAAGCTTATTTCCATTTTACATCCGTTGCCGGGAGAAGAAATAATTTCAACATTGCCATTGTATATTTCAGCCCTGTGTTCAATATTTTTAAGACCTATCCCGTTTCTTTTTACTGCAGTATCAAAACCTTTGCCATTGTCTTTAATGAGTAATAACAAACCATTACCCCTTTTTTTTAACTCTATTTCTGCTTCAGAAGCTTCCGAATGTTTTAAAATATTATTCAATTGTTCCTGTATAATTCTATATATGACCACTTTTAAATCTATATTCTGTTCTCCTTCCTTAAAAGTGGAATAATAGAAATTGATTTTTATATTTTTTACCATGGAAATATCATCGATCAGATCGATTACCGAAGTAATAAGGCCCTTTGATTCCATTTTTGAGGGACCTACCAATTCTTTCGATAATTTTCTTATCTCTTCTATGGCGTCGCAGGTTATCTCTTTACTTTTTAGAATGAATTGTTTGTAATTATCCTGCGAAAGGCTGTGACTCAGAAACAGATTAGATGCTGTAAGCATTTGATTAATATTATCATGTAATTCTTTCCCGATTTCAGCACGTTCCTTTTCCAGTGCATTTATTACTGCTTTGGCAATTTCCTTTTGTTTATTCATTTGTTCATCCACCAATTGCCGCTGCAATTTTACCTTTTCAGTAATATCTGAAACCATTGCTAATGCACCCTTATATTTTCCTTTCTCATTAAAGATTGGATTGGCTGATATATTAGCCCAGATTTGTTTTCCGGTTTTGGTAATATATCGTAAATCCATATTTTCCACTATCCCTTTTCTTCTTCTGCCAATTGATTTTGACGCCTGCTTTTTACCTTCAGTATCCATAAAATAAAAATTCTCTTTCCCCATCATTTCTGCTGCTGAATATTCAAGTATGTCGCACATCTTTTGGTTGACAAATTCGGTTTTATTGTTTTCATCAATCATCCATATACCTTCCTGCGCCGTTTCAACAATTTGACGATACTTTTCCAAGGATTCATTAAGACTTGTTTCCGCTTTTTTCTTTGCAGATGTATCCTGTAAATAAACTGAAAGCCCTTCTGGAGAGGGATAAAGAATTGCATTAAACGACATTTGTAAGGGCGGATAATAACCCTCTACCTGAATGGTTTTTTGCTCATCCATAGCTTCATGGAATTTTTTGTAAAAGGCATATTCCTTTTTTCCCGGAGATTCTTCCCACAGGTTTTTGCCTATAAGTTCTTCCGGTTTTAGGCCTATGATTTCAGAAGCTTTTTTATTTACATAAGTATAATTCCATTGGGTATCAAAAGCCACAAAAGCATCTGTGATCCGTTCAAAAACCTTTATTAGCTCTTCAGTTTTGTCATTGATTAATCGTACCAGGTTCTCCTTATCATTTTCCGTCCAGAGCGGTCCATTATTCTTTTTCTGAAGAGTTTCTGGCGGAAGCTGCCCAACAGAATCAATAACCAGTCGAATTTTTTCAAAGTCGTAGAATTTGTCAAATAAGAAATCAGCCCCCAGGGATTTGCATTCCTCCTGTACATATTTATCTATACGACTTGATAGAATAACCACACAAATTTCCCTACCGTTTTTTTTTATTTCTTTTAATAATCTAAATGATTCATTGTCCGGCATATCAATATCCAATAACACGGCTTCATGTTTATTTTCTTTAAGTAGTCTTCTTGCTTCTTCACAGGAAAGAGCTCTGTGAATTTCTGTAATGTTTCCGGCATCAGATAGAATGTCTACCAATCTATCAATGATCTGGATAGAACTATCAACAATTAAAACCCGCATTTTTTTATTTTGATGCTACAAAGAACTAATAATATCAATTGATATATTATAGTAACATCATGCTGGTTTTGGTAGTAGTTATACTATAAATTATATAGAAATATATTAAGGTGTGTATTTTTTTACTCGATGTCAGAAATTATATGATGAGTAATAGCATACCGGGTTAATTCAGAATTAGTAGATAAATTAAGTTTTTCCATAATTCTGCTTCGGTGCGTGCTTACAGTAGTTAAAGCCAGTGACTGCATTCCGGCAATCTGGCTAATTGTTTTACCATTGGCGAGTAGCTTAAATATTTCGAGTTCCTTATTGCTCAGTAGTTCATGAGGTTTTTTGTCAGAATCACCATACAATAATAATTTTTCCGCTATTTCCTGGGTAATGTATTTTTTACCTAAAAATATTCGTCGAATGGCATTAATTAACTCATAGGGGGCTGCGTTTTTATTCATGAACCCGGAGGCGCCGGCTTTTAACACCCTTACGGCATATAGATCCTCGGCATAAATGCTGAGGATCAATACCGGTAAATGGGGTTTTATTAATTTAATTTGTTTTAATGCTTCCAGGCCGCTTTTACCGGGCATATCAAGATCAGATATCACCAAGTCCCAATCACTTTGTAAGACTTCTTTAATGAGAGACTCTCCATCGCTTACTTCTTTTATTTCTACAGATGGGTATTCGTCTTTAAGAATCTGGATAAGTCCTAAACGTATAAAGCTATGGTCGTCCGCTAAAATAATTCGTTTCATTTTCTTCTATAGTTACTAATATATTTATGCACTATAAGGCAAGGTGACCGTAATTTTTGTCCCTTTTCCAGGAGAAGAAACCAATTCAAATTTACCGCCGAGAGAAAGTACCCTTTCTTTCATACCCAAAATACCAAATGATTTTTTATTTGGAATTAAAGCGACATCAAATCCTATCCCATCATCTTCAATAATAAGTATAATATTTCCTTCAGTAATCCTTATTGAATTTGAAATATTCTTTGCATGGGAATAACGGGTAATATTGGTGAACGCCTCCTGGCACACCCGGAAAATACAGGTTGCAATTTTCTCTGATACTTTTATATCCCTTAGCGTGGTTGTAAATTTAACAGGTATGCCAGCAGTTTCAGAAAATTGCCGGCTCAGCCATTCTATAGCTTCCAGCAAGCCATAATCATCTAATATTCGCGGCCTTAGTTCACTCAATATTCTTCTGATAGATTGATTGCTTCCATCCAACAACTCTATAATATTTTTCAGTTTTCTTTTTATGTCGAATGTTTCTTCCGGTATTTTTTTATCAATCCAGACTATATCCATTTTTATGGCGGTAAGTTGTTGTCCCAACTCATCATGAAGTTCTCTTGCAATATTTCTTCGCTCTTCTTCACGAATGTTCTGAAGGTGGTCGGTCAATTGCCTTATCTCTTCATAGGATTGTTTAAGCGCTTCTTCTGTTTTTTTTCTCTCGGTTACATTGTCTACCAGCGATAAAATGGTGATTACATTTCCTTGCTCATCTCTTAAAACAGAATTATACCATTCGCAATAAATGATGTTGCCGTCTTTGGTATAATTACGGTTAAGACTCAGGTTTCTGTTAACAATACCTTTCTTCAATTGATCGTTAATTGTATCTACTGCCGGTATATCTTCTTCATAAATGATAGGAAAGTCGGGGTCATAAACATTTTTCCCGATCGCTTCTGACACCCTCCATCCAAAAATTTCTTCAGCACGTTTTGACCATCGTTTAATATAGAGGTCTTTATTGAACTCAATAACAGCAAGTGGTGTATTTTCAACATGATATGATAAGCGTTGGTAAGCTAACCGCAATTCATCTTCCGTCTTTTCGCGTTCAGCAATCTCATTTCGTAAATCATTATTAGCTTTTGCAAGCAGACGGGTTCGTTCTAAAACTCTTTGTTCCAACTCTTCATTGATTTTCTTTATTTCGGCCTTGGCTAGAATTAGTTCTGGAGATTCAAGAACCTCCCATTCCCCTTGCCGTCTTGATATTACAAATTGGTGAGACTGCATTACATCGAAGATCTCAGTTGCTCCGCTCTTGGCCAGCAGATACGTACACAATAAGGTCACGGGTAGATCAGTAGTGAAATCGTTAAGTTGTTTTTCATAGGCAAAAAAATCTTTCCTATACTTGTCGCTTAGCCAGAAGGTATCCCCCGAAACACGCATTCCATCATACCCGAGAGCCAATGCCCGTTTGAGTTTTGCGTCCCATGCCTTTGTTACTTTCTCTAAATTGAATGCATTTTCTTCTAGATACCAATCAGGCCCGTTGAGGATTTCAATATTTCTCCCGGACAGGTAACGGTCAAAGTCGGGAATAGCTTTCTCCATCGCTGCCTGGGCTTCTTTCACAGAAATCAGTTTAGGATTCGGGGTCACCCACAGGCAATACTCATTGCTTTCCAATCCAGCCTTGAAATAGGGGACTAACATGTCGAGTAGATCCTGTTTTGTCTCGTAGAAACAACAAAAGTGTGACCCCCAGGGTATATCTCCAAGGGCATCAATTCCGGTTTTTCTTAATTCCGACATTTGTCGTATTTAAAATTTCAGAATTCTGCTTCATTTAAATTGCAAAGGCTTACAATTTTTCCTGGAGTTGAGCTTCTTGTTCCTTTCTTTATCCATTCAGACTCGTTGTTTTATGAATGAATAACAAATGTAGAAGGGCTTAAACTAATTTTTCAGCTTAGTGGTTAATTCATCTAAAAAACCATCGTATTTTTTAAGAATACGGTTAAATGCTTTGTACTGCTCATCTGCATTATACGGGGTACCGGGTTTTCCTGATGCTTCAGAAACAAATTTGGCCCTGTATACCAGGGGGGATTCAGAAGATTGTTTTACTATGAAGCGTATTCGAATCGTATTGGTTTTAAAGGACATGCCCACCCAGGAAGTACGCAAATAACCTGTTTTTTCATCGCTGTTTTCCAGATCATCAAATTTTTCAAGCACGACGCTAACAATTTCCTTCCATGCTTCTTCCTTAGTTTTAGAAGGATTTACATTTAATTGAACATCAGTATTAGCAATGTTTGATTCCAGTGAGGATGTATATGACTCATCTTCCTGCAATTGAATATAATCTGAAGATGGAGGATCTGTGATGCCCTTTTTGTCGCAATATGTTCTGGTTTCCTGAACATATCCTTCTAACTTAACTTCCACGGTTACACAAGCATTTTTGGAGACTTTTACGACCACTTTCCCAGTGCCCATTTGTATCCCATCTACATAAATTCTTGCTGTTTGAGGAGAAGTGGTAACTGTCACTTTTTCTGATGCAGTGGCCTGCATAAAAAAAGTAGTTGGAATTATTAATATCCCGGTTAAGAATGATCTGATTAGCTTTTGCATAATATTGCTTCAGGGGTTATAAATTCAATTCTACTGTTCAATTAAATATAACAATTTTCTATAGTAATTGAATGAATTTATGCCGGGATTTACCGGATCGTGGTTTTATGATTTGGTTTCAATGCAATCATCCCTTCAGGTTAATTCTCTCCAAATAAGCAACCCACCATTCCCATTCATCTTTTCCTCTTTGAGTACCAGCATGGTATCCCAGCGCCTTACTCCATAACATCATTCGGGCCCCTGTTACGATGGCAAGATCAACTATCGATGACCAGGTTTTTTCGTCTATAATAAATCTCAGATATAACTCTAAATGTGATCTGTACTGGCTGATAAAGTCTTCCTTAACACATGCCAGGCGGGTTGAATTTACAGCGAGGTACCAACCCAATTCAATGCCGCAGGGCCCCTGACCTACATAGGTCCAGTCGAACATGACAAGCTCGCCGGATGGCAGGATCGCCATATTAGCAATTTTTGCATCTCCATGCAAAAGCGTAACAGGAAGCTCTTTCCAGTATTCAAATATTTCTGTTGCGGGTTTAATAAGGATATCTTTTATTTCCACAGGCAGTAATTGCAATGCAATATTCCATCCGTCTTTAATACTATTCCCTATATTTTCCGGAGGAGGTGCATAACTGTCTGATGGATGATCGCCTGGTGCAAATACTTCTAAATAATTGTATGGAGTTGTGAGCCAACTCATTTTTTTGATTTCGGGTGAATCCCAAAAAGCTGCATGGAGTGAAGCGAGCGAATTTAAAATGATGTCTTCACTTTTAAAATCAATAGGCTCCCTGATATCAGGAAATAAATAATCTGAAACGTCGTCCATTAACAATGCTGTCTGATCATTTTCTTTTGCATAAGCAACGTAAGGCGACTGAATGCATTCCCATACTCCCGATAAAAAAGGCTCATTTAATAATTCAACTTCTCTTCCAACCTGATCA
>Ga0206912_1137_pt1 | contig 19390 bp, 22 predicted proteins | sample Alteio_BWOrgHeat_75_FD_152933 | JGI IMG/M metagenome (GOLD analysis project Ga0206912, IMG submission 152933) | Enriched cells from forest soil in Barre Woods Harvard Forest LTER site, Petersham, Massachusetts, United States -... | ecosystem: Environmental > Terrestrial > Soil > Temperate forest >... | reverse complement strand
AAGGTATCATCGGTACGCGTCATTACCACATTTAGGATTGGCATCTGCTCCTGTATGGCTTTACGCAGTTTTTTGGCTATTGACAGCGCTACCTCTTTTTCGGTTGAATGCAGGCCATGCGTACCCGGGTCCTTGCCACCGTGCCCGGCATCGATCACCACAGTTTTAAACCGGAAAGCAGGGTTTTTCGAAGAATCAGGCGGGGTGGTAAAAGAGTTTAGCGAAATATATAAAACCGCCAGAACGCTGTTAAGCAGAATGGTTGGTAAATTGGTAAAGGTTTTATTCATGGATAGTTTATGTAATTTCTATTTGCACTCGTTTATAATAAAATATGTCAGGCTTCTTTCTTGCTGCATTTTGGGCATAGGCCGGTAGCGCTAAAACTAAACCCATCCAGCCTGAACCCGGCAGGAAGCTTTACCGGCGGCATATCAAGGTCGTCCAGGCAATATACGTTTTTGCAGGCTATGCAATTAAAATGCAAATGCTCGTCATGGTGGTCATGTTCATTACAATCAGACGCGCATAAGGCGTAGTTGGCGGTCCCGTTCAGATCAAATACCTTATGTATAATACCTTTTTCTTCGAACGCGCTTAATATGCGGTAAAGGGTAACGCGGTCAACATCGGCTATAACACTTTCCAGGTCGGGCTGCGAAGTAGCCACATTTTTAGCCGATAGCAACGATAATACCCTGAGCCGCGGCCCCGTCCGTTTTAACTGGTGCTGCTTTAATAAATGCTCAAAATGTTGGTTATTGTTCATGTTATAATTGTTGTTACAAAACTACTTAGAATTTGCATAAGCCCCCTCTAAATCTCCCCCGGTAGGGGAGACTTTTGGATTTACCTCCCAAAATTAAATTTCTTTCGAAAAAAAAAATTAAAGTCCTCCCTACCGGGGAGGATTTAGGTGGGGCTTACAGGCGCCCACATATTTAAAATTTATAAAATGCGCGAAAGCAATGGTTAACCCTCCCGCAGGTACTATAACAGCTTCAACCCAGCCTTTCAAATAGATATGACCGGCTATGATCAATATAAAACCGGCAACCAGCAACAGTAAAGGTACTATGCGGTGATGCGTGCGGAAATAGGATAAAAATATGGAAGATACACCCAATAACAACGCTAACCCGATCATGCCCCATTCAAACAGCGGGTTGGCTAAAAACCCTAACCCAACCAGGGGCAACAAGGTAAGTAATATGGGTACAACCGCGCAATGTATGGCGCATAAGGTAGATGCCGTCATGCCTATACTATCCAGTCTTGAGCCAATTTTTCTGTACATCATATTAATGTTGCAAATATACATTAAATGCAACTTAATTGCATTATTTTATATAAATTATTTGCCGTTGTTAATATGTTTCCGCAAAAACATAATTCTTGCTTTCTCCCATAAAATTATATGTTTGTCTAAAGTTTATGTATTATTGTAATTAGTGCTGTAGTAATTTTATTTTTTTATCTTTACAACATACAGGAATATAACCTTTTTTTAAATTATTCGTATAAACCCGCTATATGAACACTGATAATAAACCTGTAAGTATTTTATTGGTTGATGATGATGAAATAAACAATTTCATTTCTATTAAGCTGATAAAAAAAGCTATGAACAATACAAACATTTCCGCATGCCTGAACGGGAAGTTTGCCATTGATGAACTTTTAGAGATACAAAAAACCGATCCTGACAAATTACCTGATTTTATTTTGCTGGATATCAACATGCCCATTATGAACGGATGGGAGTTTTTAGATGAATACAAGCGACTAAATCTTGACCCTCTCGGTAAAAGCAAGATCTATATTATTTCCTCCTCTGTTTTCAGTAATGATATCAGCAAGGCGCGGTCATACCCGCTGGTAAAAAACTTTATCTCGAAACCGCTAAGCGTTGATAAGATACGGGAGATGTTTGCCGCCAATTAATAGTATCTGTAATATTTTGGTTTAACCAACCGGCGCAATAGTAAAGTGTTCGCCGTTATAAGTTACCTTACCCACTGGTGCCGATTTGGCATGATAAAATAAACAGGTATATCTTTCTGCCGCCGCCTTTTTTCCATATTCTTCCCGCAGTTCCATCGCTCTTTGGGCGTCAAAATCATATTTGGCTTTAAATCTTCGTATCAGTTGCTCGGGTTCGGGCAGTACGTCGCCGCCAAAAAAACATTTACCGGCGGTATCTTCCATCCAAAACACCTGGTGAAACTCGCAATGCCCGCCCGATAGTTCATATCTTATACCCGGCTTAAATTCGCCCGAGCCTTCAACCAGGGTAATATTGGCCGATCGCTGCAAAGCTTCAAATATAGGTTTGCGGTAGGATGATGATTTGCCGCCGAAAGCCGTTTCCCATTCACCGCGCTGTATAACGTGCTCGGCTGCGGGGAAGCTGGGTTCAAGTTTGCCGTTATGCTCAACAACCAACCCGCCCGAATGATCATAATGCAGGTGCGACATCAATACCAGCGTAACATCATCCGGTTCAAAACCCGCGCCGTGTATATGTTGGTGCAAAAAGAGTTCGTCGTGCGTATTCTTATACCCCAGCCCCGAATCAAACAGGATCAGGTCATGGTCAGTTTGTACCAGGAAAGGGTTAATATGTATAAATAACGAGCCGGGGCGCTCCCGGTAGTTATCGGCTATAGGGTCAAAAGGAATAAATTTTTTTGAAGCATCTACCGAGTAAGAGCCTTCACCTAACGCGAAAATTTTCATAATTATTATTTAATGTGCGGATGTGCAAATATGCAGATGTACAAATTTAATCTGCACATTTACACATCTGCATATCTGCACATTTTCTATATTTACTGTTTTAAGCGACAAAGATATGAATAAACGGTGGGCCATCAGGGAAATGCCGCCTATTGATGAAGTAACCAGTTTGGCTGATGAGCTGAATATCGACCCCGTTTTAAGTACCTTACTGCTGCACAGGGGCATAAACAGCTACGAGCAGGCACGGCATTTTTTCAGGCCCGACGAACGCCACCTGCACGACCCCTTCCTGATGGCGGATATGGAAAAGGCTGTTAACCGCATTGAGGCGGCTATCAACTCCGGCGAAAAAGTAATGATCTACGGCGATTATGATGTGGATGGCACCACCGCTGTTGTCGTTGTATATAGCTTTTTTAAAAAACATCACCCTAACATTGAATATTATATACCCGACCGCTATTTAGAAGGTTATGGCATATCAACGCAGGGCATTGATTATGCCGCGGCAAATGGTTTTGCATTGATAATCGCACTGGATTGCGGTATAAAATCGGTTGATAAAATTGCATACGCCAATACTCTGGGCGTTGATTTTATTATTTGCGACCACCATACCCCCGGCGCGCAGCTGCCCACGGCTGTTGCTGTGCTCGACCCTAAGCGCGCTGATTGCAGCTATCCTTTTAAAGAATTATCCGGCTGCGGTATCGGCTTTAAGCTGGTGCAGGCCTTTGCCGAAAAGAACGGCTTGCCGTTTGAAGATGTGCGTTGTTATTTCGATCTGGTTGCTGTAAGTATTGCCTGCGACATTGTACCTATTGTTGGCGAGAACCGGGTGCTGGCCTATTTTGGTTTGCTGAAACTGAATACCGATCCCTGCATCGGCCTGAAAACGCTGATGGGCGTAGCCGGGAAAACTATTAACTATACCATATCGGATATTGTTTTTTTATTGGGCCCGCGTATAAATGCCGCCGGGCGAATTGATGATGCCAAACACGCCGTTGAATTATTAATTGCCAGTACCGAAGATGCCGCCCAAATAAAAGGCGACCTCATCAACATAAAAAATACCGAACGCAAGGGCCACGACCTGCAAATTACCGATGAGGCCTTGGGGATGATAGCGGGCGATGAGGTATTGATCAACCGCAAATCAACCGTGGTATTTAATGAGAACTGGCACAAGGGCGTTATCGGTATTGTAGCTTCGCGGCTCACCGAGAAATATTACCGCCCAACCGTAGTGCTTACCCGCTCTAATGGGCATGTGGCAGGGTCAGCGCGCTCTGTTTTGGGGTACGACCTGTACGAGGCGCTATGCGGGTGCAGCGACCTGCTGATACAATTTGGCGGGCATAAATATGCGGCGGGCTTAACTATGCACCCCGACAATGTGGAAGCCTTTGCCGACCGGTTTGAAGAAGTGGTAAGCGCCAGCATAACCGCCGAGCAATTGGTGCAGCAGATACAAATTGACGCCGAATTACGTTTAAGCCAGGTTGAACCTAAGTTTTTCAGGATATTGAACCAGTTCGCGCCGTTTGGGCCGGAGAATATGTCGCCGGTGTTCCTTACAAAAAATGTGTATGTTAGCGGTAACGCGGGGCTGGTGGGTACCAATCATATAAAAATGAAGGTAATGCAGGAAGATTCAGCCGTATTTGATTGCATCGCGTTTGGCCAGGGCGAACAGCTTGAACAAATAAAAAAAGATGTTCCTCTTGATATTTGTTATACTATTGAAGAAAATATATGGCGCGAAAGGCGCAGCATACAGTTGAATATAAGGGGGATTAGATTACAGTCTTAAGTTCTAAGTCGTTAGTCTTAAGTCATATTTGATTTAAGATTCAGACTCAAGACTCAAGACTCAGAACTCAAGACTAAACATGATACTAAGAGCAGAAAATTTAGTAAAAAAATACAAACAGCGCCCGGTTGTAAACGATGTGTCGTTCAATGTTGAGCAGGGCGAGATCGTAGGTTTGCTGGGGCCGAACGGTGCGGGGAAAACTACCTCTTTTTATATGATAGTGGGGCTGATAAAACCTAACGAGGGCAAAATATTTTTGAATGACGAAGATATAACCGGCTTCCCTATGTACCGCCGCGCGCAAAAAGGGATAGGCTATTTGGCGCAGGAAGCATCGGTGTTTCGTAAACTGAGTGTGGAGGATAATATAAAGGCTGTACTGGAGATGGGTGAAATGTCGAAAGTACAGCAGGAAGAAAAGCTGGAAACGCTGATAGACGAATTCGGCCTGCATAAAGTGCGCCGTAACCGCGGCGACCTGTTATCAGGCGGCGAGCGCCGCCGCACCGAAATTGCCCGCGCGCTGGCAGCCGAACCTAACTTCATTTTGCTGGATGAGCCCTTTGCCGGGGTAGACCCAATAGCGGTGGAAGAGATACAGGCCATGGTAGCTAAATTGCGCCACCGCAACATCGGCATATTAATAACCGACCATAATGTGCAGGAAACATTGTCGATAACCGACCGCGCGTACCTGCTGTTTGAGGGTAAGATACTGGAGTCGGGCGTGCCCGAAGTGCTGGCAGAAAACGAAATGGTGCGAAAAGTTTATTTGGGCGCCAACTTCGTGCTGAAAAGAAAAACATTTCTGCAGGCTGACGAGAAGAGTGTTAAGTAAATAACCGCTTATGACAATTTTTAACTCTGTTTTTACCTGGTTCATGAAAAAGCGTATCCACCAGATAGAGCTTTTTATGAAATACCCCAACGAGGTACAGGAAGAATGGTTTGAACAATTGATATCGCGGGCAGAAAATACCGAATGGGGCAAAAAATATAATTATAAAAGCATTACCAACCTGGGCGAATTTAAAGAACGGGTACCCATACAAAATTACGATACGCTTAAACCCTACATTGAGCGGATGATAAGAGGCGAGCAAAACGTGCTTTGGCCGTCGGAGATCAGGTGGTTCGCTAAATCATCGGGCACTACCAGCGACAGGAGCAAATATATCCCGGTTAGTGATGAATCGTTAGAAGAATGCCACTTTAAAGGCGGTAAGGATATTCTCACTATCTACTTTAATAATCGCCCCAATTCAAAAATGTTTACGGGGAAAATATTAACGCTGGGCGGCAGCCAGCAATTGAGCCAGTTAAGCCCCGATACTTCTTTTGGCGACCTTTCGGCCGTGATCATGAAAAACCTGCCGCTATGGGCCGAATTTCATCGTACACCGCACCTGGACATTGCCCTGTTGGAAGATTTTGAAGACAAAATAGAAAAAATGGCCCATGCCACCAGGGATGTTAATGTAACCAGCCTGAGCGGCGTACCCACCTGGAACTTATTATTGTTTAAGCGTGTGCTGGAAATAACCGGCAAAAACAACCTCCTCGAAGTATGGCCCAACCTCGAAATGTATTTTCACGGTGCGGTTAATTTTACCCCTTATCGCGAGCAATTTAAAAAGCTGATACCCGGCGATGATATGTATTACCTTGAAAACTACAATGCCTCCGAAGGTTTTTTTGGCATACAGGATACCCGCGAACCCGGCGAAATGCTGCTGATGCTCGATTATGGCATATTTTACGAGTTTTTGCCAACCGAAAACCTATACGATGAAAACCCGGACACCTTAACACTTGATGAGGTGGAACTGGATAAAAATTACGCGCCCATTATCAGCACCAATGCCGGGCTTTGGCGTTATTTAATTGGCGATACTATACGTTTTACATCGTTGTCGCCTTTCCGTATACAGGTTACCGGGCGCACCAAACATTTTATAAACGCCTTTGGTGAGGAGGTAATTATTGACAATGCCGAGCGCGCCTTAGAGGAAGCCTGCAGCCAAACCGGTGCCATCATTCGCGAATATACCGCCGCGCCGGTATATTTTAACGGCAATGAAAGCGGCGCGCATGAATGGCTGATAGAATTCGAAAAAAAACCTGCCGAGTTTGAGCGTTTTGTTGATATACTTGACGCTACCCTTCGCCGCATTAACTCCGACTATGACGCCAAACGCTTTAAAGATATGGCCCTGCGCCGCCCTATAGTGCGCAAAGTACCCAAAGGCACCTTTTTTAACTGGATGAAGGAAAAAGGCAAATTGGGTGGCCAGCATAAAGTACCCCGCCTGGCCAATAACCGCGAATATGTGGATGCGATTTTAAAGGTGGTGGAGTTGGTGGGATAGGTTGATTTCGAATGTTCGATTTCGGATTTTTTTTTAAATTTATATCCTACAAAAATTTCTTAAAAAAGGGAAATATGAAAACTATAACTTACTTTTTTTTAACCGTATTAATCATCTTTAGTAACATTGGTTGTGCTCATGCCCAAACCAGTATTGAAGATAAACAAGCGATGCAAATGCTAAAAGAGTTTTATATAGCTCATAATATTGCCTGGTCAGTTGCTCGGACTACAGGCCCTTATGTTCTTATAAAAAAATTAGATTCGTTACAAAAAAAATATTGCTCCGTAAGGATGAGAAAGGAATTAAAGGAAGAACAAAAAAAGAATGGATTAGATTATGACCTATTGACAAACGATGAGCATGCAGATGTTAAACATTTAAAAACACTCACTATTACAAAAGATGCAACCAAAACAAATGGTTATACTGTTTCTTATATAGCTTCTAATACTGACCCTACTGGTAAGCCGATTGATGAAAAAGCCGTTATCCATGTAACCGTAGTGAAAGAAAATGAGGGTTTAAAAATAGCATCAGTTAAGTAGTAGTAATTAAGTTATGAACCAAAACTAACAAGGCTGGCTCGGATTACTTCACTAAATCAAGCAACCGAAGTAGTTCCTTATCTTCAATATCCGATTGTTGTGATTTATCGTAAATTGATAGTAAGAAAACAGAACTTTCCGTAATAGCAAAATAAGTAATTACCCGTGCACCGCCCGATTTACCTTTTCCTTTGGATGCAATTGCCAAACGGATTTTATAACAATCGTTACCAAGTGATGTGCCTTTTTTGGGTTCGGTCTTAATTGCAGATATAAGATCGGATAACTCAGTTTTTAAGGAAGGATACTTTTTAACAAGCCGTTTAAATTGTTTGTCAAAAGACGCAATTGTTAAAACATTATAATTCATTTAGCAATTCATCTGCCGGGCGGCCTTTGAGTTTACCTGCTTTTATTTTTTCGGCATTTTTAAAAGCCTTTTTAATTTCATTGATCTCTGCAAAAAGCGCGGCATCCGGCGCAGAAATCGGCTGCACTTTCGCGTCAGAATTATTCTTGATTAATTCCATAAATCTGTCTGCCTTTTTATCCTGAATGTTAATTAATAGTAACATGTTTCTTATTTTACTCAAAAGTACCAATTTATGCTTTTAATAACAACATCGCGAACTAACATTTGTAGTACTTCCATATATAAACCAATCCATGCCCCATCGGGGCTATCTCTTTGTAGAAATCAAATTTTTATGAACCATGCCCTGTCAGGGGCTACCCTTTGCACGTTTGGGTAACCCCTGACGGGGCAAAAAAATGGTTTACGTGTTGGTGCTACAATGAGGTAGCCCCGATGGGGCAGCATATCGCTTTGGCATCCATTTCTTATTCGAACTCCTATTAATTTCCTATCTTGCATCATTCAAAAAAAATGACCACCAAACCATTTAACCGCCCCATACGTGTTTTAGTTGCCAAAGTAGGGCTTGACGGGCACGACCGTGGCGCGCGCATCATCGCCACCTCGCTGCGTGACGCGGGCATGGAGGTAATTTATACCGGCTTGAGGCAAACGCCCGAAATGGTGGTGAACACTGCCTTGCAGGAAGATGTGGATGCCATAGGTATTTCTATTCTATCAGGCGCGCACATGACGGTTTTCCCCAAGATCATCAATCTCTTGAAAGAAAAGAAAATGGATGATGTGCTGGTTACAGGCGGCGGCATTATACCGGAAGATGATATGAACGCGTTAAAAAAGCTGGGCGTTGGCGAACTTTTTCCGCCGGGCACTACCACGCATCATATTGTGCAATATATAACCGAATGGGTGCATAAGCATCGTAATTTTTAACTTTGCGGTATGGCTTACCAAAACTTATTGATAGATCATAAAGAGCGTACCGCGTATATCACCATCAATCGTGAAAGCAAGCTCAACGCCTTAAATAAGGCTACCCTTGCCGAACTGCATAATGCCCTCTCTGATGCTTTTGCCGATGAGCGGGTTGGCGGCATCATTATAACCGGGGGGGGTACAAAGGCTTTCGTAGCAGGCGCTGATATTGCCGAATTTATAGGCGTGGATGTTGCCGGTGGTCGTGAAATTGCCCGCGAGGGCCATACCAAAATTTTCGACCTGGTAGAGAATGGCGGCAAACCCGTTATAGCCGCTATAAATGGCTTCGCCCTGGGCGGCGGATTGGAGCTGGCTATGGCCTGCCATATCCGTATAGCCGCCGATACTGCCAAAATGGGGCTGCCCGAAGTTACCCTGGGGCTTATTCCCGGCTATGGCGGCACACAGCGCTTAACCCGGTTAGTTGGCAAAGGCAAGGCAATGGAAATGATAATGACCGGGGATATGGTTACCGCTGCAGAGGCCCATCAATTGGGGCTAATTAACCAGGTTACAACGACCGAAAACCTATTGCCGGCAGCCGAAGCACTCCTTCAAAAAATATTAACCCGTGCGCCCTTAGCTATAGCCGCTGCCATTACCTCCATTAATGCCGCAGGCCGCAATAACGTTAACGGGTTTGAAACAGAGATAGAAGAATTTGCCAAATGTTTCGGCACAGCCGATTTTAAGGAAGGCATAACGGCATTTTTGCAAAAAAGAAAACCCGGTTTCAAAGGCGAATAAGCTTAATTTTTACATTTTCACTTAAAATACCCCTTAGTGAAAAAAACGTATAGCTTTGCAAAAAATTTAACCGTTACAAATGTTAAATTTACGCTATAGTATACGTTGTTAATTCATTATGCGTTTTAACACATTAAATCTGAACAATTGAACATGAAAATTACACTTAAACCGCTTGCCTGGTCATTATTATTTATAAGTTTTTGTTTTACCGCAAACGCGCAGTCATTACCTATTTCCGATAGTCTTCGTATTGGCGTTAGCGCAGAAGGGGCTACGGCCACCGGTATTTTTGGCACAGGGGTAAATACCTCTAACGGCGGCACTGCCGCCACTGCCTATCAATACGGCGCAGGTATTTCTTTGCGTTTTGATTATCCCATAAATAAATCATTCTATGTTACTGCAAATGCGGGTTATAGTGTCTTTTTCCCAACTGCTGATGCACAGGGCAGTCAGCAGGTTATATTAAATACTACTATTCCAACTTTTCAAACTATCCCGTTAAAGTTAGGTGTAAAATGGTTTACAGGCAACAGGTTTTATTTCCAGGGTGAGGTTGGCGAAACCCTTTTGGCAAATAAAGCGCAATTATATGCCCTAAATAGCTATGCTTTTACCTGGTCGCCGCAAGTGGGATTACTTTTTCCTTTAAAAAAGAGACATACTTATATTGATGGGGGCATACGTTTTGAAAGTTTTGCAAGCTTTTATAATGATGGCGCTACAAATGATTTTTGGGCTATACATATTGCTTACATGTTTAATTTATAGCTATATAATTTATCGCTGTAATTATATTATTAAGTGCAAAAAAATATTATCAATACTGTTTCTTTCCTTTATAAAAATTTATTTGAATTAGCATTTTTGTGTAACTTAAGCGCCTGATACGTTTACCAGTTAACCCTGATTGCTGATATGAAAAAGATCCTCATCATAGATGATGAAGTTAACGTTACATTATTACTGTCAAAGTTTTTAACCCGTAATGGGTTTTCAGTCTGTACCGCATCGACGGGCAATAGTGGCTTGGAATACCTCAATAAAGAGGAATTTGACCTGGTGCTATGTGATTTCAGGCTCTAAGATACTGATGGGCGCGAAATGCTGCGAAAAATAAAAACCCAATATCCCAAAACTGGTGTTATAATAATTACAGGCTACTCAGACATTAAAATGGCTGTGGAACTGATAAAGATGGGGGCATACGATTATATCAGCAAGCCTCTGTATCCCGATGAAATATTAACTACCATTACAAAAGCTATAGAAACGCGCCACGCGCTGGTAGAGGATGAGGACACTCCTGTGGTTCATAAAGCGGGCAAAAAGCAGGCAATACGTGCTGATGGTATTGTAACTGGAACAAGCCGGGCTTCAAAAGAACTGTTGCGGCAGATAGAATTAGTGGCCCCAACAAACTACAGCGTGATCATTCTCGGCGAAAGCGGCTCGGGTAAGGAGGAGGTTGCAAAAAGCATTCACCTGAATAGCCCCCGTGCCACCCAGCCATTTATTGCCATGGATTGCGGTTCGCTCACCAAAGAGTTAGCTGCCAGCGAGTTTTTTGGCCACGAAAAAGGCTCATTTACCGGCGCGTTCGCTACAAAAATAGGGCATTTCGAAATGGCAAACGGAGGTACTTTATTTTTGGATGAGGTTGGCAATTTATCCTATGAGATACAGGCCGCCTTATTACGGACAGTACAGGAACGCAAAGTAAAAAGGATAGGCAGTACCAGGGAAATTGACCTGGATGTGCGCATTATTATAGCTACCAACGAAAACCTTATGGAAGCTATACAAAAAGGGCGGTTCAGGGAAGATCTGTATCACCGCTTTAATGAATTTAATATATATATGCCGCCGCTGCGCGATCGGGGCAACGATATTATGCTGTTTGCCGAACACTTTTTACAGGCAGCCAACAAAGAGCTTGGCCGTAATGTAACCCATTTTTCGCCAGAGGTTGCGGAGTGTTTTATGAACTACCGCTGGCAGGGTAATGTACGCGAGTTGAAAAATATAGTGCGCCGCGCCGCGCTGATAAGTGAAGGCGATGAAATTACAATTAAAGCGTTGCCGCTTGAAATATCGAATTATAAATTACCCACATTTGCTTATGGCCAGCAGGCTAATTACAACCAGCCCGACAATTACGATCAATCGACACCGGAACCGTTTGAAGCGAAGGAGACAAGGCACCACCTTAAAAACGCGGCTCTTGAAGCTGAGTATGAAACTATTTTAAAGGTATTGCGCGAAGTTAATTTTAATAAGACAAGGGCCGCCGAGATATTAAATATCGACCGAAAAACCCTTTATAATAAAATGAAAGCCATCAACCTGAAATAAAAATGAGCGGTAAACCAATTGATGCTGAGGCGCTGCGAATGTTGCAGCATGATATTAAAAATCAGCTTTCAAATATTCACCTGGCATTAGAAAATTTAAGGTACGAAATAACCGATCCGACCAATGACGCTAATTTTTTTATGGAAACCATATTAATAAGCGCTGAAAAAATAAATGACCTTTTAAACGAAACGTAATAAAAACTATTTACCGGTTCTTTGTTTATAGTGTTGTATAAATACAATTCTATTAAATGTCTATTTTTGATTATAAGCAGCGCAATACCATTATACTGGTTAGTATTATTGTGTTGGGCTGCTTTATATTATATGCGTTAAGCGGCCTGTTCAGCTCCATATTGGGCGCTATTGTGCTTTTCACCATTTCCCGGTCCTTTTATATATACCTGGTCGAAAAAAAAAATTGGAACAAGTCGGCGGTAGCGTTAATTATTATTTTCACCTCTCTTATTGTAATTGTTTTACCTTTTATGGCGCTGAGCTTTATGGTGATCGGAAAGATTTCTGACATCAACAGCAACACTTTCCCCATACAGGAATGGCTGGTAAAGATCGACGCGTTTGCGGGTTCCACTTTTAAACAGCCTCATTTTGCCGAAAACACATTGCAAAAACTGGGCACTTACGCTACAGATCTCTTTCCATCCATATTAGGCAGCGCTGCAAATATTATATTAACACTGCTGGTATTGTATTTCCTGCTCTATTTTATGCTGGTACAAATGAGAGAATTTGAAGCGGGGCTACTTAGATACGCGCCCTTTCGGGAGCAATATGCGATAAAATTTGCTGTCGCCTTACGCAATTCTACTTATTCGAATGTATTGGGGCAAGGCATAATAGCCATTACCCAGGGAATTTTATTAACCAATGGCTTTTGGATATTCGGAATACCCGACCCTATTTTCTGGGGAGTGATTGGCGCGTTTATTTCATTTTTGCCGGTAGTTGGCGCCCCTACCCTGTGCATACCGGCAAGTATAATATTATTTGCGGGCGGCCATACGGTAAAGGGTATATTACTGTTAGCTTACGGCTTATTGTTTATAGGCAATATTGATAATGTATTACGCATGATAATTAACAAGCGTGTGGCCAATACACATCCGCTTATATCAGTGATCGGTGTATTTATAGGGCTGCCTTTATTTGGCATTTTAGGCTTGGTTTTTGGCCCGTTATTGCTATCTTACTTTTTATTGCTGATAGAAATATATGAAACTAACCGCATGGCTGCCGACAGGCTGGAGCGCATAAGGGCCGTGGGTGATGATAATGACTCGTGATCAATAAAATAAACAATTGACAGAAATGTGTAATTAAAAAAATAAATAATACTTCTAAACAAAAGACGAAAAATTTGATTAACTATATTTGACAGGATATTTAACCGTTATAATAATAAAAAATGTTCAACTTTAAACTTATTTAATATGAATGATAACACAAAAGTAGTTGTTGCATTGCTTGCAGGGCTGGCAGCAGGGGCGGCATTAGGGATATTATTTGCTCCCGATAAAGGTGATGAAACACGCGATAAGCTAAGCGAATCATTAAAAAACCTGGGCGACTCGATAAAAGAAACCGCCGCTACAGAAATTGATAACCTGGTTGGTTTTAAAGACAAAATTGTTGACACCATAAAAACCAAAATAAAAGGCGCCGAAGAAGAATACCAGGACGACCTGGAACACGCGTAAATTAGTTTTGAGTGGTGAGTTTTCGAATAATTAGTTAAATATTACTCAAAACTCACCGCTCACCACTCACAACTTAAAACATGGAAGCCAAAAAAGAACCGCAACCGCCGCTCATTGATCAGCTTAGAGAGTACGCCGAACTTCGCTTTAAACTGGAGAAATATAAAGCTATTGATAGTGGCTCAACAATTTTATCGGGCATTTTGGCCGATGTTGTTGTAATAGTAAGTATGGTATTGGCTTTTATATTTGCCAGTTTCACTTTAGCCTTTTACCTGGCCGAAAAACTTGAATCGTACTCGGGCGGTTTTGGGTGCGTGGCGCTGTTGTACCTGGTTATTGCAATTATTATTAAGGTTAATAAAAAGGGCCTTGAAAAACCAATTGCCGACGTGTTTGTGAGAAAGATATTTAAAAGTTAAAATGATGGCCGAAGTACTTATTAACAACCGCGAGGATTTAAGGAACGAAATATTTCGCTTAAAGGGGTTAGAGCAACAGCAAGGGATGGCGATAAAGCAACGCTTTAATGGCCCGGGCGCGTTATTTTCTACTATACTTTCTTTGTTTTGGACCGGATCTGACCAGGAAAGTGATAAAGGCGACGGTATATTTCACCAGGATTTTTTAGGCCTTATATCGCGTATTGTGCTCCCCTTTACGTTAAATAAAACCATATTCAAACATTCTAATTTTTTGATCAAGGCGTTAGTGGGTTTGGTTTCGCAAAAAGCTTCGCATTATATTTCGGAAGATTCGGTAAGCAATATTTGGGATAAGGCAAAAGAACTTTTTACCAATTTCATTAAAAAGGATAATAAGCCCGAGGTTATTTCTTACAGGAAGATCAAGAAAGATTAGTTGGCAGTTCTTAGTTGGCAGTTGGCAATATTTTTACTGCAAACTGCGAACCACCTACTGCAAACTGTATCGCTACAACCCCAAAAAATGATCAAAAGTATCGCTCCTGATGCCCAGGCGTAATGTTTCTAAGGGTACAACGTCAGCCGGGGCAATATTACCGAGGCTTACATTGGCGCCTATCAGTTTAATAAACCAAACCTGCTGCGCTTTTTGCGGGGCTTCCCATATAATGCTTTGCTCAGGTATTTGTGTCAGTATTTCATCAACCAAGCCCTGCCGCACCTCGCCCGAATCACGGTAAATACCTACGTTACCGCTTTCGCGCGCCTCGGCAATTACCTTCCAGGCACCGGCTTCTATTTCGGCTTTCATTAATTGTATCCATTTATAAGGGGCGAATATTTTTTGAACATCCTTCGACCCTACTTCCGATATCACCGTTACCTGCCTGGCCAGTTTGCGTATATATTCGCACTTTTCATCATGTTCAATAGTGATCGACCCGTCTGATACCTCAGCATGTACCAGCTTATATTTATCTAACATGCGACAATAATCGTCAAACTGCCCGCGCACTATCATAGCTTCAAACAATGTGCCGCCAAAATAAACCGGGATGCCCGCATCCTGGTATATTTTTATCTTTACGTCGAGGTTTGGTGTTACGTATGAGGTGGCCCAGCCCAGCTTAATAATATCAGTATGGGCGCCTGCAACTTCAATAAAATCTTCAGCCTGCCGTATACTAAGGCCCTTATCCATGATCATGGTAATACCACTGTCTCGTGGCTTTTGGGTACGTTCGGGAAGATTATTGATGGTATAGTTCATAAAAAACCTGTTAATTAGCAGCTATAACTATAAAAGCTATAACGGATGTAAAAGTCATAAAAAAAACTAAAACCCTGAACAAGTTTTAGTTTAATTTATTTTTGACCTGGTATTACTTGGAGTACCTGTTAATTATATCTAATATAACCGTGTTTTCCTGTAACTGGGGCAGGTAATCAAACAGTATATAGTGCTTTTCAGGGTCGGAGGCTAATGCCAGTTCCAGGTAATTTAACGCCTCGTTGTATTCGCCTTTAGCAAACAAATACGCAACCATGCGGTAATACAGCTCGGCAGCTTCGGGGTTATTTTTTATCGCGTCGGATATGACTTCAATAGCGCTAACCAACCTTTGCTGTTCGTATAATATTGACGAATAATCCAGCCACGCATCCACATCGAGGGGGTTCAGTTCCACAACTTTTTCATACGCATCCTCGGCTTCCTGCAGGTGGCCCAGCTTGTATTCGGCATCGGCTATGGCAAACCAGTAATCGGCATTGGCAATATCCAGGTCGAGCGCTTTTTTATAAAAATGCAGGGCCTCAAAATAGCGTTCCTCAAAATCAAGCGTAACACCTATCCCAAACCAGGCATCAGCCAGCTTCGGGTCCATTTTCACCGATTTTTTATAAAACGCCCGTGCGTCATCCATCTGCTCCAGCTTTTCGTAACATTCGCCTATAGCGCAATAGGTATCGGCATTGGGTTGCTCGTATTCAAACGTATGGCGGTAAACTTCAATAGCTTCGGCATACTTCTCCAAATTAACCAGCGCGTTGCCTTTGTTAAAATAGGCCGATGCAAAGTTGTCTTTTATCAGTATGGCATAGTCGTACGCGTCAATAGCTTTTTCAAACAGGCTCATCTTGGTAAACGCGTTGCCCAGGTTATACCAGGCTGCGTAGCTGTACGGCTCATTATCAATATACTGCTGGTAAAACTGAACGCTTTCTTCCTGGTTATCCATTACATCGTAACAAAAAGCCAACTCGTATAAGGCGTCCTGGTTCTCCATATTTTGCTTGAGGCAAAGCTTTAAATAAGTAATGGATGTTTCGTAATCGCCCATGTTTTGATAAACGTAGGCAATGTGCAACAGTATCTCGTCGGTATCTTCGGCCAGGTCAAGCGCCTTTTCGTAGCTTTCAATAGCCTCGGCATAGCGTTCCATACTCTCATACATATTGCCGCGGATAATATAAATATCCGCGTCGGATGCTTCGAGCATGGCGGCTTTATCCAATATCTCGAATGCCTGGCTCACCTGGTTCGTGACGGCTAAAAGCTGTGCCTGTTTTATTAAAAATACTGCGGCAAAGGGATGTTGACTTGTGGCATACTCGGCTACCTGCAACGCCCTGGCTGGATCATTTTTTTCGATGTAGTAATCGATAATGTTCTCAAACGCCTGGGCATCAAAAAAGTACTGGTCCTGATTGCGTATCATTTCCTCGTACCGTTCTACCGAAAATTTTGGATCTTCGGTAAAACCAAATTCAAATTCTTCTTCCATTCAATAGTGTTTGCAGAACATTGGTTTAATAGGCAATTTTTACGCCACTTATTAAACTTTAGCTGTGCTTAAATTACAAGATAAAACTGCCCCTAAAGCAATTAAGTTTTCAACATACAAACATTTCTAACATCGCCCTTTGCAAAACCTTGATTATTAATACAAAGCGATTAGCGGATTTGAAAGCAGGCTGATGAATAAAATTGCCTCAAAGATTTTTACCTTTGACAAAAGTAACGATTATGCGCGTTGATATTACTGATACCCTGAAACATTTACATATAAACAACATTAACGATGCTTACAGTACCGGTAGTATATGGGCCAGCGGGGCCAATGCTGTTGTAAAAGACATCATCTCGCCAGTTGACGGGCAAAAGATAGCGGCTGTAAAATTTGCCACGGCGAATGAATATGATACGGTAGTTGAGCAGGCACAAAAAGCATTTATAACCTGGCGTACCCTGCCCGCCCCAAAGCGCGGCGAAATTGTGCGCGAAATAGGCGACGCTTTACGCGAAAACAAGGCGCACCTGGGTAAGCTGGTATCATACGAGATGGGTAAAAGCCTGCAGGAAGGAATGGGCGAGGTACAGGAAATGATAGATATTGCCGACTTTGCCGTGGGCCTGAGCAGGCAGCTATATGGCCTCACCATGCACTCCGAAAGACCCGCGCACCGTATGTATGAGCAATATCATCCGTTAGGGATAGTGGGTATTATATCCGCCTTTAATTTCCCGGTAGCAGTATGGAGCTGGAACGCTATGCTGGCCTGGGTTTGCGGCGATGTTTGCATCTGGAAACCATCCGAAAAAACACCATTATCGGCTATTGCCTGCCAGCATATAGCGCAGGCCGTATTTAAAAAACATGGCATAGGTGAAGGGGTATCATGCCTGGTTATTGGCGACAGCAATATTGGCGCGCTGATGGCTGCCGACAAACGCCTGCCTTTAATATCGGCCACCGGCTCAACCCGCATGGGTAAGGCGGTGGGCGCCGCAGTGGGCGCGCGCTTAGGGCGCAGCCTGTTAGAGCTTGGCGGCAATAATGCCATCATCATTACCGAAAATGCCGACCTGGACATGGCGCTTGTGGGCGCGGTATTTGGCGCGGTGGGCACGGCCGGGCAGCGGTGTACCAGCACGCGCAGGCTCATCATCCATGAAAATGTTTATGAGGCCTTTAAACAAAAACTGGTAAAGGCCTATGGTCAGTTGCGTATTGGCAACCCGCTTAATGAAAACAACCACATGGGCCCGCTGATAGACCATGACGCGGTTAACTTATATTTAGACGCGATAGCACGGTGCAAGGCAGAGGGCGGATTTTTTGTGGTTGAGGGCGGCAGGCTTGACAGTGAAGATTATTCTTCGGGCTGTTATGTTAAGCCTTGCATTGCCCAAGTTGAAAATGAATTTAATATTGTACAGCATGAAACATTTGCGCCCATACTCTATCTAATCAAATATAAAACGCTTGAGCAGGCCATCGCTATGCAAAACGGTGTTCCGCAAGGTTTATCGTCCGCTATCATGACCAACAATTTACGCGAAGCGGAAGCGTTCTTATCGGGCGCCGGGTCTGATTGCGGGATAGCCAATGTAAACATCGGCACATCGGGCGCAGAGATAGGCGGCGCGTTTGGGGGCGAAAAAGAAACAGGCGGCGGCCGCGAGTCGGGGTCCGACGCGTGGAAAGTTTATATGAGGCGTCAAACCAATACCATTAATTATTCAACAAAATTACCCCTTGCACAAGGAATTAAATTCGATTTATAATACATTACACAAAAATTAACTACATGACCAGTTTCCGGAAATTCATCTTCCGCTCCGCGCTATGTGGGGCCTTGCTTTTAAGCCTTAATGTATCAGCACAAACAGCTCCCGTGGCACAGCCTGACCTGCCAAAAAACTGGCACGTGCTTGACCTGAAAGCCGATGGCTATTATGGCATCAGTTTAAATAACGCCTACCAATTGTTAAAAGGCAAGAAAAGTAAAACGGTGGTGGTCGCAACTATCGATAGCGGCATAGATACCGCGCAAAAGGACCTGCAAGGCATTTTATGGGTAAACCCAAAAGAAATTCCCGGTAACGGTATTGACGACGACCATAACGGTTTTGTGGATGACGTACACGGATGGGACTTTTTAGGCGGTCCCGGCGGCAAGGTTGATTATACCGAAACTACCGAAGAGGTAAGAGAATACAACAGGCTAAAACCTAAATATGGCGATATGGCCGCGGCGCCAGCGGGCGGCGAAAAGGAATATGCCTATTGGTTAAAGGTAAAAGCTACCCATGACGAAACCGTAAAAAAATCAACCAGCGAATTGCAGCAGCTTTCGCCGATAATGAACGCCATGATGGTAACCAGCGGTTATATTAAAAAAGAATTAAAACTCAGTTCAGACGCTACTTTTAACAAGGCCGACCTGGATAAGATACCCGCCAGCACAAACGATACCATTAACCAGAGCAAGGGCGTATGGATGCAGGTTTTTGACCAGGAAG
>Ga0206912_1136_pt1 | contig 19400 bp, 17 predicted proteins | sample Alteio_BWOrgHeat_75_FD_152933 | JGI IMG/M metagenome (GOLD analysis project Ga0206912, IMG submission 152933) | Enriched cells from forest soil in Barre Woods Harvard Forest LTER site, Petersham, Massachusetts, United States -... | ecosystem: Environmental > Terrestrial > Soil > Temperate forest >... | reverse complement strand
TTCTTTCTTTGGGGAGTTCCGAACAACCTCAATGACGTGCTGATCCGCCAGTTCATGAAATCCTTCTCCCTGACGCGGTTCGAAGCTGGGTTGGTTCAATCTGCCTTCTATCTCGGATATTTTGTTCTGGCCATGCCAGCCGCTCTGCTAATGCGGCGTTTCGGCTACAAGTTCGGCTTCATCGTCGGTCTAGTGCTGTTTGGAAGTGGCGCATTTCTTTTCTGGCCGGCGGCGCTCATGGGTCGATATCTCTATTTCCTCGCAGCTCTCTTTGTCATCGCGAGTGGTCTCTCATTCCTTGAGACAGCATCGAATCCATTTGTGGCTCAACTGGGCGATCCTAAAACCGCAGCTCAACGTCTGAACTTCGCACAAGCGTTTAATCCGCTTGGTTCGATCGGCGGAGCCCTGATTGGGACCGTTTACATCTTCTCCGGGACCGAACTTGAAAAGAGTCAGATCTCTGCCATGCAGGCAGCGCACACGTATAGTCAATACCTGCAAAGCGAGACAAGGCGCGTCGTCGCGCCGTACATGATTCTTGGTGGGGTCGCAATTCTATGGGCTGTTTTGATCGCATTTGCGCGCTTTCCCAAGATGGCAGGTGAGGTTACGTTCGAAAAAGAAGAGCATGGGCACTTTCGCGATCTTCTGCGCTACCCGAGCTTCCTGCTGGCTATCTTTGCGCAGTTCATGTACGTAGGCGCACAGGTCGGTACCTGGAGCTACTTCATCCAATATGTTCAGGAGTCCACCCACCAACACGAAAAGATGGCCGGCTATCTGCTCACCGGAACATTGGCCGCATTTGGTATAGGCCGTTTCGCCTCCTCGGCAATCATGCATTACATCAGGCCGAACAGGCTGATGGCCACCTATAGCGCCATCAACATTCTGCTGGTGGGCATCGGAATTGCATTTCCACGATGGATCGGTCTCTGGGCGATTTTTCTCACTAGCTTTTTCATGTCTGTCATGTTTCCGACTATATTTGCGCTGGGGATCGATGGCCTGGGGCGTAACACCAAAATCGCAGCTTCATTCATCGTGATGGCGATCGTCGGAGGTGCGATCCTCACACCCCTGATGGGCTTGATCTCACAATCGGCGCACAGTATCGCCATCGCGTACATAGTGCCCCTTGCTTGCTACTGCACTGTAGGTCTTTTCTCAGCGTTCTGGCGCAAGCTTAAGCAATCAAATCCGGATGCGAAAGCGATCGGAGATTGAGGCTGTCATTTTCTTGCCGTCATGACACTCGGACGAACCCGCGCGATAAAATCCATCCAGCATGCGTGAAGAAGGCAGTGCACAGATTATGAAAGCAACCCGTCGCGAGTTCCTTCAGGCGTCCACTATGGCTTCTCTTGCCTTCTTTAGACAAGCCTCTGCCACTTCTCCCACCGAGGATTCTTCGTCGAAGGTAAACCGTCATAAGATCGATGCCTTTGAGCGTGCCAGCGCACACGCTTTTGTAAGAGATAAACCCGGACCAACCTACTTCGAAGGCTTGTTGATGGGCAATGGCGATGTTGGAGTTTGTGCGGTGGTGAGGCCTGACGCTCTTGCTTTCCACATTTCGAAGAGCGATTGCTGGGATATCCGTGTATCCGAAGAGAGCGACAAAGAGGTACTCCCATTCTCACGAATTCTCGAGATGTGGAAGAACGCGAGTGTGGAGCTAAAGACGAAGGGAAATTCGCCGTCCATAGAGGATGCTGCGTTCTTCCGCGAATACTGTGACAGGGTTGGAGGTTCTTACCGGAAAGAATGGCCGCGCCCGTGGGGTTGCGGGACAATCTGGTTGAAATGGGATTCGCGATGGGTGGAGCCAAAAACCTATTCCCTCAATCCGGCGAACGGGATCTTCATTCTGGACCTAAAGGTCAGGACTTTCCACGATCCGGAACGCACGGCGCGCCTGACGGCATTTGTCGATTGGGACTCGGGCCGCCTTACGATTGCGACGGATGGTCCCGCCCCAAACCTGTCTGTCATTTATTTACCTCAAATTGACGGATTTCACTCGAGCGCTTTTGATTCCGGTCATGTGGAGCCCCGCCCGGATCAGTTGCCCATGCCAGAGCTGAAACATTGGGTCGATGAAAGTGCGGGCGAGTTTTCCTGCTTTCAGTACTTTCCTGTTATCCGGGATTCCGAGGGCAATCCGGATCCCCCGCGCACGGAGAGGGATCGCAATTTCGCGCTGCACGGTCGTCTCGCAGGAACCTGGTCTATAAGTCAAACTGAGTCCAGCAAAAGTCTCGTTTTTACGACCAATGCGGACCATGCTCTCCGCCTCGATGTGGCCGTTGCGACTCCGCGAGATGTACTCCTAAGCCGACTTGAAGCACAGTCTTCAGCCAGCGATGATCCTTCGAACTGGATCACAATTCCTCAGACCCATATCTATACTGACGCCGAGTTGGATACGCTGGCGTTCACAAACAGAAGTGTCACTGATGCCTCGAAACTTGCGGTCGATGATCTGAAGCGAAGTTCCGATGCGCGCTGGCGGGAATTCTGGTCCGCTTCTGCGGTAAGTGTTTTCGACCAGGAACTCGAACGTATCTGGTATCACAACCAATATTTCCTGGCATGTTGTGTACGAAAGCATAAAAACGCGCCAGGACTTTTCGCGAACTGGTCTTACGGCGATATCGGCAGCGCATGGCACAGCGACTACCATCTCGATTACAACTGTCAGCAGGTCTATTGGGGCGTCTTCACCAGCAACCACGTTGATATGCATCAACCCTACGTGGAGTTGATCGAAAACCTGCGACCGATGTCAGAGAAGTTTTCTCGCGACAGCTTCAACCTCCCTGGTGCCTTTTTCCCGCTTTCAGCTTATCCGGTTCCAAGTCAGATTGTGCCTTATCCTGTTCCACCGTGGGGATACCAGATTTGTATGACTCCGTGGGCTGTGCAGAGCTTATGGTGGCAGTTCCTCTACACACAGGACGAGAAATATCTCGCGAGAGTCTATCCGACAATGCGCAGCGCGGCGCGTTTTTTGGCGGCGTATCTGAGCAAGGAGGATGACGGCCGCTATCACATCTTCCCTTCAGTCTCTTCAGAAAACTGGGGCTTTACGGTGGACTTTAAGTTCAACAAGGACTGTATTCTTGATCTGTCCTTGTCCAAGTTCGTGCTGGATGCGATGGTCAAAGCCTCGATAATCCTGGGGAAGGATCCCGACGAACGCGAATTGTGGAAGGAAATCGGCGAAAACCTTGCACCTTATCCAAAGGCGCAGGGGCCGTTCGGTGAGGTCTGGATCGATATCAGCAACGCCCCGCCCGAGCATGTATACAACGTCCCAATTACATTGGCGCCGGTCTTTCCAGGAGAGCAGGTGGGTCTTGACACTGGGCGAAAACACTTGGAGATTGCTATTCGCACAGCACAAACGATACGGCTTGAAGGGGGTAATGATCTCGTTTCTCAACCGCTGATTCGAGCTCGCCTCGGTATGCTTGATCTCTCATGGTTCAAAGGGCAGATCGAATATTGCTTGCTTCCAGACGGCGTCTCCAATGACCGGGTTCGTCAGATTGGTGGGCGCTACAGCCTTACAACCGACTTCGACTTCATGATGCGTATGGGGCTATGGTGTGAAAACTTTGCTGTGCCGGCAGTCTTGAACGAATGCATGTTGCAAAGCTATACGGGCACGATTCGTCTTTTTCCGAACACCTTGAATCTTGGCCCGGTGAGCTTTGAGAATCTTCGCGCTGTCGGCGCGTTTCTGGTGAGCGCAGCTTATGACGGTGAGCACGTTGTGCGATTTGAGATTTTCAGCGAGAAAGGGGAGAATCTGAGGTTTGTGAATCCCTGGGGGCAGGAACAAGTTCGCGTCACTCGTCTCCGCGATGGCCGGCCCATTCGAGCTCTGAAGCAAGATAACTACTGGAATGCTCCAACTGAGGCTGGCGAATCCTATTCCATCAGCGCGGCGTGAATTGACACCAGTCGTTAGCTGGCCATGACCTTCACGCCGGGCGTCAACTGAGCCATGTGCCGATGGTTGAATCTGCGGGAACACTCGCAAAATATAAGATGTGGGGCGGCTGATAAGCAGATAGACGTCCTGACGGTTTCCGATCGCGATCAGGGATCTGACATGGCGCTCAAAGCGACTTCTACGATGGTTAGCCAATCGCGAGAGCGGCCGTGTGACGAGGATTTAATGAAACTCCCAAAATGGTTGTTGGTCGTTGCTTGGTTCGCCTGCTTCTGCCTTTCCTCTGTCCTTGCGGCAGATGATTCGCATATTTCTGCAGAAGACGTGACCTGGACAGCTTTGGGACAGAACGAAAACGACTCGATGCCGATAGGCAATGGCGATCTGGCGGCCAATGTGTGGACTGAGCCGAATGGCGACTTGGTTCTGCTTTTGGCGAAGTCAGACGCCTGGACCGGAATGGGGAAACTGGTAAAGCTTGGGCGAGTGCGCATTCAGCTAACGCCGAATCCATGGGTGGATAAAGCGCATTTTCGGCAGACCCTGCGGCTGGAAAATGGAGAGATTGAAATCAGTAACGGAGTGGAAGTGGTGCGCGTCTGGATTGATGCCAACCACCCGGTGCTTCATGCGGAAGCCGAGCTTGAGAGGCCAGCAATATTACAGGCAAAGCTCGAACTATGGCGCACGAACACTCATCCTTACAATGCGTCTTCACCCGATCGCGGGGGCATGTTCGAATTTGGCAATCATCCGGTGCCGCTCGACTTTGAGGCGGATACGATTGCGACTGACAAGCATTCGATTCTCTGGTACCACTACAATCGTTCCAGTATTTTTCCTATTGTGCTTCAGCAGGAGCATCTCGACTCCATTTTGAGCCGACACACGGACCCACTGCTGCATCGATGCTTTGGCGCCACACTTGGAGGACCAGACTTGGCTCGGGTGGATGACCGAACAATACGCTCGGTAACGCCGTCCTCCAATCCTCGCGGGAACCTGGTGGTGCTGACCGAAACCCAGGTTGCCGATCCAGCCACATTTGAATCGAGTCTCAAGAACCTAGCAGCCAGGACGAATCGCATCCCTCGTTCCGCTGCCCGATCGGCTCATCAACAGTGGTGGCGGGATTTCTGGAACCGCAGTTGGATTAGCGTATCCGGATCAGAAGATGCGGCGAAGGTCTCCCAAGGCTACGTTATGCAACGGTACATGATGGCTGCAACCTCGCGCGGAGCTTTCCCGGCAAAATTCAATGGCGGTCTGTTTACGGTTGGGCATGATATTGCAGAGTCACGGGATTCAACGACTCGCGATCACAATCCGGATTTTCGTGAATGGGGCAATTCTTACTGGAATCAAAACAATCGTTTGCTGTATTGGCCGCTAGTGGCAACAGGCGACTTCGATCTGCTGCAACCGTGGTTCCGCCTTTATATCAATGCATTGCCCATGGCCATTGACCGTGCGCGCTTGTATTTTCACCGTGGCGGAGCGCTCTTTCCGGAGACGATGTATTTTTGGGGTCTGCCCAATCTCAACGACTTTGGGTGGGATAATCCGACAACCGAGATCCAAAGCGCCTGGCAGCGGTATCACATCCAAGGTTCTCTGGAAGTGATTGCGGAGATCCTGGATACCTATGATGTGACACAGAATCAGGATCTCGCGCGCGATGAGATTCTTCCGCTCGCGAATGCCGTTGTGACCTTTTATGCGCAACACTGGCCGCTTGGCGCCGACGGAAAGATCTACCTTGCTCCAACTCAATCTCTTGAGACCTATCAGATCGACGCGGCAAATCCCACTCCCGATATCGCTGGCTTGCGTTCAGATATCATGCGGCTCTTGGCATTGCCATCTAGATTGGCTTCGCCGGAGCAGAGAGCCCTCTGGACCAAGACCCTCGATGTTCTCCCGGCAGTTCCTACCGGCACAACTGCGAATGGCAAGACACCGCCCTTGGGCAAGGGCGATCCGGACGGCACGGCGGTAATTCTGCCGGCTCTTCACTATGGCAGCACGAAAAATGAGGAAAACCCTGAACTTTATGTAGCGTTTCCGTACCGTTTGTATGGAGTGGGCAAGCCGGATCTCAAACTCGCCCAGGATAGCTTTGCCGCGCGAAAGTTTCCGCAGGATACCTGCTGGGGACAGGATGGACCCCAGGCTGCCATTCTGGGCTTGACTGTCGTGGCACAGAAAGCGGCAATCGACGAATTTACGAATTTTGGCGACCAGCGTTTCCAGTGGTTCTGGAAGGCGGGGCATGACTGGATTCCTGACTTCGACAACGGTGGCACAGGAATGATGACACTGGAATTAATGATCATGCAGACTGATGGCCGGCGCATCCAGCTCTTGCCTGCCTGGCCGAAAGACTGGACTGCCGAATTCAAGTTGCACGCTCCATACCAGACCGTGGTCAAAGCGCATGTTGAGAATGGGCGGATTACTCATCTGCAGGTGACGCCGCCAGAACGCGCCAAAGATGTTGTTGTTCATACGGCTGCTCGTTGAAGAGCCTTGCTCGGGAGTATGCCGAGTTAGAAATGAAGCCTCATCCATCTTGAATCCAGAACATTCCTGGCGGGAGCGGGGCAATACAACGTGTTGCGGATACTCAGAGGGGCTGAAGCAGAAGGACTTTGTCGGAACGAAATATTGGAAAGAACCGTGATCTGCCGACCCCCCGATACGCTGAGGGGGGTGATCAGCTGAACGTTCGCGTTCAGCTGATCACCCGAGAAGGCCAAGCTGTTCTGGAGAAAGTTGTCAACGGAAACGTCCGGTTCATCGGGGGCAATTTGCGCGCTCCCACAATCTGGCGCACAACATAGCGGAGACAGTTAAAGGTTCGACGATGCCCATTGAGGCGCAAAAGCTGTGGTAAGGTAAATTCCATTTGGTAAGGTAAATCGGCAGGAGTGGCGGGAATGGCAGGGAACTATCGAGATTGGCAAGACTTATGGCTACGGATATAAGTGGTGTATTTTCAGGTAGTTGTGTCGTAAATCTAATCTTTGTATGAGTTTAGCTACGAGCGCAAAGGTGGACTGGCGGAGAGAGTGGGATGGGCCTGCTTGACTGCGGGAAGCAGTCGAACCCGCCTTCCGGGTGAAACTCACTCTGGCCCTTGGGCAAATGCAGCGAAATCATGAGCGGAGAATCTGACGCCGGTAAACGGCTCGCCCCGAATGACGGCATTCACGGCTCTCAGTAGCTCGCTTCCCGCGTCCATCTTCACAACATAACCTTTTGCTCCCTCGCGAAGGGCCGTTTGCACCACATCAGCCGAGGATTCCTGACTCATCATGAGTATTTTGGAGTTCGGGGAGAGCTTGCGGATTCGTCGAGCGGCTTCCATCCCGTTTAGTTGGGGTAGCCCTATATCTAACACAATCAAGTCCGGTCGTAGCTCTTCGGCTTTGTGAACCGCTTCCAATCCGTCTGCGGCTTCACCGACGATCTGCAATTCGGCTATTTCTCCCAGCATCGAACAGGTGAATCGGCGAAACGTTTCATGATCCTCCACGATCAGAACCCGGAACGGTGACGTATGTCGGCCATTGCTAGTGAGAGGCGCAGTTGCCAAGCTAACACCCTCCTGATCTTGATGCCCACCTTGACCAAGAAAAGCCTCCTTGGGCGCATGTCCGTTCATAATTGCTCACCTTGGCAGAAAACTACTTCGGACTCCCGATGTTCCGCTCGCGCAACGTTCGGGATACACAAATCCTGTTTCCCAGAACCAGACATGAAACCGGGAATCGTAACGCGACTTCGTTACGGAGTCGGGCGCCGGAACGCGGCGACGTGTCCGACCGGTCCCGGCAAGTGCGATCAGGAGACAGGGGTGATGCGTGCCATGTCGGAGCCAGCGGCAAGTGGTAAAAAGGGGGCACAAAAAGTCCAATCGTACCGGGGGAAATACCAAGGACCACCCGTAGCAATTGGCAGTAATTGAAGGTTCCCCCGTAAGACGCAAAATGTAGTGTCAGGCCCAGCTTCACCCAATGTTCATGCTGGTTTCAGACCATTCGCATACAACCATAGCAATCAGCAGCAAATGGCCCAAAACGCAGTCCGCACAACTGTTAACCGAAGGGTTGTAGGTTCAAGTCAATTCGGGCGACGCAAGAGGGCAAGCTGACCAGAGGATTCGGCTCTTAACCGACAGGTTGAAGGTTCGATTCCTTCCGCGTCCACCATTAGAATCAGGCACTTACACTCTCCTTCAAAATCTCACTCGGTCCATTTTGGTCCAAACCCCTCGCGAGATTTACGCTCCTTCTCCTTGGTGCCGCTGCCGACTCCGTCGATTGGTTGACTGCCGGATCCGAGCGGCGGCTTCCAATCAGACAGAATCTCGGACGTTCGGGAATTCAGCGCCTCCAGCACACTTCCCTCGATCGCCTGCATGTAAACATCCCCCGTTGTCTGGATGCTCGCATGGCGTAAGGCCCCTTGCGCGTCCTTGAGCGTCCCGTGATGCTGAAGATGAGTACCCAGTGTTCGGCGCATCACCTGAAACGTAATGAGCCGATCCGGGATACCAAGCTGCCGGGCAATCGGCCTGATCCTTCCGGTCAGGAAGTTCTTGCCCCTACTGATGTTCATGCGTGCCATACTCTCAAACAGGCGGTCCGATATTTTGACGCTTTTCTCCGCGGTGATTCGCCCTCTCCTTTTGCCATCGTTCTGGATCTCGATCTCGGTTTTGAAAGCGGCTATGAAGTCCTCCGCCTCCGGTATTCCACATCGCTGTTGCGGAACATCCCCACGATTGTTTGGACCAGTCTTGACGAAAGTGCTCGAAACGTGTGCGTGCTCTTCGATGTGAACGCCGTTGTCTTCAAGTGGGAAGGCGCTGCGAAGCTGCGCGAGGCTCTAGAGGAAATCGTCAATGAAGGGCAGCTGACATCCGCATCGCCGAGCTAAGCAGAGTTAGACAGAACCAACTGAGTATCCAACAATAAAAGACCATAGACACAACCCATCTAGCTAAAGATCTATAGGTTTACCCCGCCCTTGCTCAGGCGGCGAGTCTCAGAGGGTACCCATGCCCAGCGACGCGAGTGCGCGAAACAGTAGCAGATCCGTTGATCGATAACAAGTCACGCTGAGGCGAAAACAAGTCACCGCAGAAGCGTGACCTCCGTGACCACGCACTACTAACCTCAATACCACTGATATGTCCCTGATAAACTGTGAAACGTGTGCTGGGGAGGATCTTAGGCTTGGGGCTGTTACACATCACTGCATCAGGCCTAGCGAACTCGTAGAAACTTTCCGCAGTTCCGAGGGAACATTATTCTTGAGGGCGGCCAGGTAGGGTTACCTCGCTGGAACCACTTGGAGATGCCTCCTGTCGGGAATGCCTAGCAAGGTGTGTTGCTGAATCTGGCGGGCTTGCACCGTAGCCCTTGCGACGTGAAAACCCGGATATTTTGTGACCTGAACGGAATCGAGTTCCGCAGCATTGTGTTGCCTCGTAACTACCCTAAGGGCGCGCACCACAGCTCGATGAGTTGCATCGTCTCTTGTCACGCCAAATCCTCTTCGGGAGAAGGTGCCTTGAACACAGATAAAGTGCCACCCCGCATGCCGGACCATCGTATCAAAGACCGGCGTCCCTATCTCTTCAACATGCGTCCAGTTATCGCCAAAAGGCGCCCTAAGAGGATCCAGATTTTGCGGCAAGATGCAACTAGTGCGAAGGAATACGGAATGCAGCTTCAGGCCCGCCAATGGATTTGCTCTGGTAGCGCCTGGTTGAGCCGGCGCGACAACTTGCACATCCGGCTGGCTCAACGGCCGATACACTTGGTGTAGGCGGGGAAAGAGATGGCTCTGTACTTCGCTTCTCTTGAAGGGGAGGCTCATGACAACTCCAGAGTTCGGTTGGGTACTTGACCGGTGCTCGTCTGGAGCGAAACCTGGAATGCCGAAGGCGAGAAAGCGAATCAGGCTACTGCTTCAAGCATACAGCTACCAGAGCCCACGTGCCGACAGTTTCCCCGTTCACGATGCTAAAATGCCTTCGCCAGGGTTAACAGGGCAAAGGTTCCGATCGCATTGAGCGCTGTCAAAGTAACCTATCCATGACAAGTGTAAGCCATACGAATCAGCCCGCTCTATTGGAACCGACGTACCCGCTGTCCTAACCTGATCGAGGCCCGGGGAACGCGGCAATTTCGATGCCGGTGTCAGCAGGCGCCCGCACACCGAGCCAAATCCGGCTATTTCTTTTCGGCAGTTTCGTGCTGGTTTGCCTTGTTGACAGCAGCCCTTACCGCATCAAGAAACGGGTCGCTGCTCGCGGGGGCGCGCACGCCGCCCGACAGCGATTCGCGGAAGGAAACAGTCTTGCCGTAGAACGCCACCGTGGAATCATTGTCTTGCTGGATCACGGCGCCATCGACGGCGACTCCAACAAATAAGCCTTTAGTACGCGAGTAGCTCAACGCCTCCGTGTCCATCTTCCAGTCGGTACCTGCCGAAGCATGTCTTCCAACGGGACCGGCTGCGGCCGATGCCTCACCAGTGAGTTCAAACTTACTCGAGAGCAGCGCTTGCACCCCCTTGTCATTCATAAACAACATGACGAGATCAACGGACTGACCGCCAGCCTGGAAGCCAAAGTTGCCTCCACCGATCGAAATGAATGCTGGTGCGCTCCATCCATGGCCAGTACGGCACGTAACGACGCCGCGACCATGTTCCCCGCCGACAAGAAATGCAGCCTTCGCCATGTCTGGTATCACAGCGATGCACTTGGCGCCATGCAGTACCTCCTCGGGAATGCCTTTATCGGGCGCAGCCATGATCTCGTTCATAACCAGGCCGGCCGCTTGTAAACGCGCAGCGGTGTCCTGCTGCGACGGACCAGCGAACGCGAAGGTGGCAGATAACATCGTTACAAGTGCAATTACGTAATTCCTCATATGACTCTTCCCCTTCTTCCACGTTATTGCCGTGGACCAACCGTGAGCGCGAGGGCGAGGGAACCGCCAGTCGCTCGACTGTCAGAACCCTCGACGTTTATCAGAACGACTCAATGTACTCGAACCGTCCTGATTCTTCCCTTCGTCGATCCAAATCCGCCGCAGCCTAAGCCATAGAGACCTAATTGATGGCGCTCTATGTTTCCACGTTCTTGGTCGAACCGGACTTGCGGCTAAATCTGTCTTCCGCGAACCAACGCGTACAAGATACCTATCACGTTAGGGCGAATGTTTGCCTCTGTCTGAGCAATAATGCTCTGGGCCGACTGGTCCACACAGGAAAGGTTTAGTGAACCTGTGAGGTACTGCCTCAATCTGCGTTGTGTAAGGGTAATGTGGAAGCAGGGGCAATTGGCGGATGCGGCAAGGTACGTTGGCGTTGCAAGGGACTCTCGAGCGTTATAGCAAGAAGACTCAGCGGGAGATGGGATGAAGGAAAACCGCAAGTTTCATGGATGGCGTCATGACGAGGACGGAGCTGGAGTCGTTGATCGAGCCGTATTATCCGAAGGAGGGGAGCGGGCGGAAACGAGTGGGCTTGAGTATCATCCGGACGCCTTCAATGCCTGGTCCTTCTGTGTGATACTTAATTGTGTGCATTGCTTGCAGTCGTCCACTCTGGAAGCGCCCATAACTTCACCTCGGGCTTCGAATAAGCGAGGCTACGCTTTGTTACCGATCTCTCGTCAGCGAGACCGGCTTGCCGCGAAACGCTCTATCTGAAAACTCCCAACAAATAGCACACAAGCAGGACCACGAGCACTGTGCCAATCCCTATGCCCGCACCTCCACCTGTGCCCCACCGGCCGTAACCGTAATATCCGCCGCCCCCAGCGAAAACGAGGGCCAGAATAATGATGAGTATGATAAGCATCTCAGATCTCCCTTCACTCCGGATTGCTGCTTCCGGGGCTATTTCATCGATTTGACTGCACTATGTGTCTCAACCTCGACGAGTCCTACTGTCCTGAAGTGGCTTTCTGATTCTTGATCTGAAGGTTGTTCACCACCTGCTGGACATCCGGCACTCCGGTCGCTAATTTCTCAGCGAGAGCGCGCATCTCTCTCGAGTTCACCTCTCCGTCAAGCGTGACTACGCCGCTTTTCACACTGTAATTCACGTTATGGTGCATCTTGTTCTGGATCAGCGCGGCGTCCAGATTCTTCTCGATGCCTTGGTCCAGATCAGAGTTCATGGCTTTTGCTTCTCTTTCTGATCCGGCGGGAGTCACGACTACCTGGTCCGCAACTACCTGTGTGCCCGCGAAGGACTTCGCCAGGGATTCGGCTTGCGCCTTTTGGTCGCCGCTAGCGACTTGCCCGCCGAGTGTCACGATGCCCTTGTCAAGATCCTGGCTAACGGACACCTCTTTGAGGCCTGCTTGATCGAGCGCTTTGCGTATGTTGCCCGAAACATCCGGTGACTTCGAGGAAAACCTCGAGCAGCCAACCACCGTCCCAATTGCAAACAGGGTCAGCGAGATAACCAGCAACTTCGTCATTTTCATATTCGTCCTTTGATTGGCGCCACACCCGAGACTGGAAGAAGGGGCAGCTTCTGCACCGAGGCGCCACCCTACAGACTCACACACTCGTCGTGGCAGGGGCTGTTCAAAATCGCTCATCTGTGAGGGAGGCGTTCTCCCGGGTGCTCGGGCAGCTATCCGAAGTCCTCCCGCACTTGTACTTAGGGTACGACAGGGACTGAATCAAACACGGTCAATTCTGATCAGCATTACTTTTCTTGAAGGTTTGATGATCGTCCTTTACAAGGTTCTTTCGACAGTGAGAATCTTGCGAAAAACTGGTTTCACGGAGGCTTCAATGAACCTGGACCTGCTCGATCCCAAGCTGATTGTTATCGTCGCGATGGTAATTCTGGTCGTCGTTGTGCTGGCCTGGCTGTACCTGCGAAAACGCAGGAGGACCACTGCAGGCCTACGGCAAAAGTTTGGGCCTGAGTATGACCGAGCAGTGCTGACGCACGGGTCAGAAAGAAAAGCTGAATCGAAATTAGAGAATCGCGAGAAGCGCGTTGAAAAGCTCAAGATCCGCGATCTGGATTCGACGGAACACGAGCGTTTTTCGAAACGATGGGAGTCCGTGCAGTCTCGGTTTGTCGATTCCCCAAAAGGGGCAGTCACAGAAGCTGATGACCTGGTGTCCTCCGTCATGAAAGCCCGCGGCTATCCCATATCCGATTTCGATCAACGTGCCGCCGACATTTCCGTCGATCATCCCCGGGTAGTGGAGAACTACCGCTCTGCGCGTGAGATTGCGTTGCGCATTGAGAAAGCAACCACAGAGGATCTGAGAACGGCAATGATTCACTACCGCTCTCTATTTGACGAGTTGGTGCAGGTACCGACAATTGTGGACAGGAAAGAAGTGGCATGACCGGCTGCTGGAACTGTGAGGACGAATACGTAGTCGGATTCAGAAAAAACCCGAGGTGGGGGATTCGCAGACATGCGTTATTTAGCTGGATGGAGAAAGCAGATGAAGCGCGTACACGGCGTGGGATCAATGGCAATATCCATGAAGTCCAGCTTGGATCCCGCCTTTACCATTGGCAGACGCCGTCAAGCTACAGATCTTCCGAGAGACTCCTTTGTATGTCCTGAGCGACCTCATCGATTGATGTATTCCGGCCTAGTTGTTCGATTTCCTTGCTGTTTTCCATATCGCGCAATCCCACCTTAGCCGCAATTTGCTGGTTCATGTTTATGACGGCCGTCACCTCCTTCTCCGTGAGGAGAAGGATCTGGAGCATGAGGTGTTCCCGTTCATCGGCGCGGCGGGCCAGTCGTGCCTGCCTCATGAGGATGAGGCTCGCCAGGAGGATAGCTTCCATGGCAACGATGGTTCCGAGAAGCGAAAATGGCACGGGATCAAAATGCGGGATTGGCGGCATATCCAACGTATTTGCGAGAATCCAGAACAAGAAGAGGAAGATGTGAGCGGCCACGAATCCGAGATTGCCGACGATGGCGGCGGTTAAATCTCCCAACCGTTCCGCTGACGACCTTCGCGCCAAAAACTCCAGCTCATGCTTGGCTATCGTACCGATATGTTCTTGCACATGATTCGGAACCTGCATTGGTTTATCCTGGTGCATAATTTGTACTCAACGATTAGATGACTTGCTTTCTCCCACACCAACGCTCACATTCATAGATGCGCGATTTTATGTTATCGGGCTGAATATCTAGATTGGCGTCGACTTGCCAGGACGGCGGCGAAGCGGTGAGAAAGTGGCTTGCGCGGCGGGTAGGAAGACAGCGAAACATGTGCCCGAACGACCTGGCCGGCGTGTGCTCCAAACGCGTATTGAACCACCAATGCGGTTGACGATACCAGCGCTTACCCATAACCCGAGTCCTGTTCCTCTTTCTCCCTTTGTGGTGAAGAAAGGCTGATAAATCCGCGCCCGATCTTGCGACGCAATACCGCTTCCGGTATCAGCAATCGAGAGGCAATAACCGCATGAAGCATGGACTTCACAGAGCCAGCGTGGAGCAGGATATAGGTGAATCGTGACCTGTCCGCCCGCGGGCGTGGCATCAAGCGCATTGAGCAACAGGTTCGTAACGACTTGAACAATTTCGCTTCTGAATCCCAAAATGGCCCCATCCGTCTCAAGGCGCTCACGAACAACAATCCCTTGCTTATCAGCCTGGGGACGGTAAAAGTCCGATACTTCGCGAAGCACCCCATCCAATTTGAATTCTGCAAGCTTGTTGTTGTCGCGATGAAATTTGAGCATGTTGGTAGCGATGCGACTTAGACCTTGTATCTGGTCTTCCATCATGGCGATGAAAGCCTGTGCCTGGGGGTTGGTTTGCAGAGAGGACAAGAGGAACACCAGGTTGGTCATTGCAGCCAAAGGGTTGTTGATCTCATGGGCCATGGTTAAGGCGAACCTCGCTGTCACCGCTAGCTTTTCGCTGCTCACCAGGGCCCGTTCCATACGCTCCCGCTCGGCGATTTCGAGTTTGAGTTGAGCATTCAGGCTCTCTGCCATCTCTCTGAGTTCAAGCTGGCGCACCCCCGACAACAGCAGTTGTTGATTCATTGCAAGCGCCTGCTGATAGATTCGTGTGGTCTCGCCCACTTGCACCAGGATTTCCGACGGTCGATCCTCCGCACCACGAATCGGCCACATCGTGTATGACCGGCCTGCGGGATGTGCTTCAGTGCCTTCCGGTTCAGCATGGACTACGGCTTCTCCCGTGCCGTAAACATGATCCAGCAATGCAAGGCACCCCTTCCAGAAAACGACTTCCGCGAAAGGCTTTCCGATAAGGTCATCTTTAGTTTTGTCCGCCAGTCGGCAGAAGGCAGGATTGACGTAGAGAAGTGTGTGATTGGTTCCTGCCAATGTGGCAATCGGCAGAGGCGAGCCTTCAAAGAGCACCCGCTCTAACATTGGCACATCGTCCGTCGGATCAAGGCCAAGGTTGGCACTGATTTCAGGACGGTCAGGTGCTTCTTTAGGCTTGATTCTTGATTTTCGGATCATGAGACAGCTCTTCCCCTCGGTCGGACCGGTCCGAATGCACAGGAATCCCGCTGATTAGACCCTGAAAGTCTTTGAGGTGTTTGCCGAGGATAACTACGCCCTTGGGCGTGATTTCATACTCGCGAATATCCTTGGCGTGATTGCCACCCCGCATCTTGATGACCACCATGATCTTGCGAAGTTGGGCATCGATGGATACGTACCGAAGCCGGATGATGTCATCGCAGAGGAAAGAGATTGAGTAGGTGCTGAATGGGAATTCAGTAAAGGACTCATCCACCTCAACCGTACTTAGTATCGTCACTCCGATTCCTGTCAGAGCGAAGATCATCCGGTAGAGCGATTCGCGAAAGTCGGCGCGGAAGCCAGGCGAGAGCGCCATTTCAAAGCCCGCCAGCGAATCGATCACCAGGCGCTTGGCGCCGATCTTCTGCACCGCGTCCAGAATCGAGTGCATGGTTTCATCGACCGACAAATCCAGGGGACGAAGATACAGGATTGCGAGCTTCCCGTCTTTCTGCGGCGCGTCCAAGTCTAAACCTAAATTGGCGGCTCGTTCCGCATACGCTTGAGGGCGTTCTTCAAAGACCGCTACGATTCCCGGCTCCCCTTGGCGTATGCCTTCGGCAATGAATTGAGTTGCCATAACCGATTTTCCAGTTCCGGAAGACCCCGCAACCAGGACGCTATCGCCTTCGGGTACGCCACCGCCCAGCATCTCATCCAGCGCCGGAATTCCGAACAAGAGGCGCCTGTGGCTAGTCGGGGCGTTCCGATGGCCGACCAACCCGAAAGTTCGCGAGAATGCTTGTAACCCGGCATTGGTTATGCGGAACGTGTGCAGCCCCGGCACGGAAGCCTGGCCGCGCATTTTTATGATCTGTAACTTCCGCACAATTGAATTTCGCTCCGCCGTTTGGCGCAGCCAGAACAGCCCGTCTGCGACGGTAAATATGGGATTGTCCCGCAACTCATCCTCGGCATACTCGCCGATCAAGAAAGTTGTAGCTTGCCAACTTGCCAGAAACAAAGCTAGCCGTTGAATGAAGGATTGCAGATCCATGTCGCTCTGCGGCTTCCGCACCATGGTGCGGAAGGAATCCACAACCACGACGGCGGGATTCGCACTTTCAACTTCTTTGGTAATCTCCTCTAGGACCGCTCCCAAATCCTTCTCTAAGACAACCTGGCTGAGGTTGATAAAGCGAATGGAACCGGGCAACTTGGCCGGATCGAAGAAAGTGTACTGTTGCTGGTATCGCAGCATTTTTATTGCGGATTCACCGAGGACGGTGAAATAGAGAGCAGGACGCTCGAGGGTGGCATTGGCAAACACGAACTGGTGGGCGAGCGTGGTCTTCCCGCTTCCGGGCGCACCTGCAATGATGTTGAACGAGAATTCGGGAAGACCGCCGCCTACAATTTCGTCAAGGCCCGGAACTCCGGTCGGCAGTTTGTTGATCGTCACTTTGTCTTGTGTGCTCACGCGTTTCTTCCCTTCCCGGAAATGCGATCGTCGAAGGCTGCATCCGGCCATAAATCACTTATCAGGTTCAACGTCAAGGATTCACCAAGGAAGATGAGAAGCAGTCCGAGCAACCGCCCAATAAGAACGACTCCTCCCTCGCCTGCCAAATCGTTGTCAATATCAACTGGAGGCTTTGACTCCCCCAGGCCCTTTAAAGACCCATCTGCGGCAACCTCGACCGCCCAAAGACTGGGAGCATCCGCCTTGGCTTGCGCTAAGGCGCGAAAAGCGAGCGCCTGAAAACCGGCAACTCCAGCAAGTGCAGACAGACGCATGCGCAACTTGTCGTAGACGCAAGGGGCCGCGGATTCCATAGGCTCGGATGCCTTCTTCGTAGCGGCTTCGTAAGCAACAAGCCGGTTAGCTAAATCGCGCATTTGAGGGGGAATCGTCATGTTCAAGCCGGCATCGTCTCAGGTAGCAGGTTTCGATAACACTTACCCGCTTGGCGGGAGGATAGGGGGACGATTTCATCTTTTCTTAAGCGCCCCGCAATTCAGGTGTCCGACATCTAGAGCCGCACTGCAATTAGCGCTGGCGGAACTCAATTCATGTAGATATTCGTTTGCAGGTTAGGTGGGTCTTCTTGCGAGCCGCCAGCCTTGCTTCGGATGAGTGTGAAAACATCCAAGACCGTGGCAATACTGCGAATATTTCCCGCTATACTCACGAGGCCATCTTCCATGCCGGGATGCTTGTCCGCCAGGGCTTCAACGTGTTTGCTCACACTCCTCAGCCGATCAATTTCGAGCAGAAGGTCTTCGAAAGCCGCGGCCATCATAGGTCCATCGGCCTCAGAGGCCAACTGGGCCGGTTCGGTCGTGGCCGACTCTGTCCTGACCTCAACCTGAAGGCGCAATTCTTCTATCAAACGCAACGTTGTTGCCTCGCCAAGGAAGGTAACAAACAGTCCGAGCAACTGCGCAATCAGCATGACTCCGACTTCGCCGTCCACATCCCTGTCCGTCTGGGATTCGATTTCGCCAAGGCCGCTCAAGCTTCCATTAGCCGTTATTTGCACGACGCTGAGTCGGCGAGACTCAGACCTGGCTAGAGCCAGAGCACGAGAAGCGAGCACCTGGAATGCATCAGCCCCGACAGGCGCGCTGAATTGCCGGCGCAGCCTGTCATAGACGCGCACAGTTGCCGGTTCGGTGTGCAGGGAGGTCGTACTTGCGCCGGCCTCGCGAGCAACGAGGCTGCTGGCCAAATCACGCGTCTCTTTGAGAGGAATCATTGGTCACCTTTCACTTCACACTGCACACGCCCTTTGAGGGGCGTGCGACCATGGCCATAATGCTTCTTGGCTTGATGCTGGATATCCCGAGGTTGCGGATTGGCATCGATCGCTCGCGGGCTTCAATGGCACTCGAAATCTTTAGCGCTCGTAATTTTCCTATTCCTATGAAGACCCAGAAATGCACGCATCTTCGGTCACGTCACCCGGCGGTTGATCGTGCAAAACTACATTCAGCAGGGATCGGTGAACCCGGATGCGACCGTCGTATTCGATAAAGCCGAGGTTACGGAACCGGTTCATGAAGAAGCTCACTCGGGACCGTGTTGTTCCGATCATTTCCGCCAGTGTCTCCTGGGATATCTTTGGAATCAACGTCTGCGGTTCGCCCGGTCTTCCGAACTCCGCCATCAACAGGAGAATGCGTGCCAAACGCTTCTCGCTGGAGTTGAAGAGTTGATCGACGAGGTCTGCCTGGGTTCTCATGCTGCGGGCCAGCAGAAATTTCAAGAACAGGTCAGAAAACTCGTGCTCCTCGTGCATTGCGCTATCCTCTTGTTAGGTTGCGCCAGCTTTTTTGATGATTGTTTCGCGGGTTGACACTTCAGTGAGCTTCTGGACTCGGGGCGCAAAGGAGCGAAATGGGGATGCGCCGCTGGATCTTTCGCGACCACACACTGGCGCGGATCTCTTGGCTGCCGATTGCCGCCTCGCTGTATTTTGCAGGGGCGCTGGCTGTGCCGCCGAGTGCTGGGGGGCAGGTAGATACTAACGACCGTATTTCCAAGAGCCTTCGCGATCTCAAAAGCAAGATCGAGCAAGTGCGCGTTTGGGCTGCCACCGACTTGTGTAATGGCGCAGCGCCAGGCTCTCCAGCCCAAGAACACGAACGGGAGCAGTATCGGAGAGCAATTCCAGCATTGATGGAAGCGCTGAAAGACAACTCGTCAAGGGTGCGCGAGGTGGCGGCTACTGCCCTGGGAAACATCCCGGGAGAAATGCGAGTTGCCGTTCCCGCCCTTGTCGAGGCACTTCAGGATAAAGACCGTTCGGTTCGCGAAGCCGCTGCATCGTCTCTCGGGAGAATTGCCCAGAGCCCGGAATTGGCCGTTCGTGCCCTGATGGGTGAGTTGAAT
>Ga0206912_1135_pt1 | contig 19554 bp, 16 predicted proteins | sample Alteio_BWOrgHeat_75_FD_152933 | JGI IMG/M metagenome (GOLD analysis project Ga0206912, IMG submission 152933) | Enriched cells from forest soil in Barre Woods Harvard Forest LTER site, Petersham, Massachusetts, United States -... | ecosystem: Environmental > Terrestrial > Soil > Temperate forest >... | reverse complement strand
CCAGTGCTAAAAAGCGTTTTACGCTTACTGGAACCGGTAAAATTGCAAGGAAGAACGCGTTTAAAAGCCACATCTTAACAAAGATGTCTACAAAACGCAAGCGTAACCTAACCCACACCAGTTTAGTTTCTGATGCGGATATGGGTAACGTAAAACGTATGCTTTGTATCGGGAAGTAATTAATTAATTTTTAACCAGGCCTTAGAGTTTACAAGTTTTCTGCAAAAGCGGAGACACTCACTGCCAAAAATCAAAAAGAAATGCCACGTTCAGTTAATGCCGTAGCGTCGAGAAGACGAAGAAAAAGGATCATGAACCTCGCCAAAGGTTATTGGGGTTCACGCAGCAAGGTTTATACCGTTGCTAAAAACACAGTTGAAAAAGGTTTACAATACGCATACCGCGACCGTAAAACCAAGAAAAGAGAATTCAGGGCTTTGTGGATACAGCGTATTAACGCCGGTGCCCGTCAGCATGGAATATCATACTCACAGTTAATGGGTAAATTAACCGCTAAAGAGATAGGTTTAAACCGCAAGGTATTAGCCGATCTGGCCATGAACCACCCGGATGCTTTTAAAGCGATAATTGAAGCAGTAAAATAACTGTACTTTACAGATAATATAAAAGCCCCGTTCTGATAGCTATCAGAACGGGGTTTTTTTTGTATTATTTTTCGCATGTTATTGAAAAATCCAATTTTCCATTTATATTAGACAATTAACTGATTCATTATCACAAAAACATGAAGAAACTCCTACTTTATTGTTTTGCTGTACTGGTATGCAAAATTGCCGCCGCGCAGGAAACATTCCCCGTAAACGGCGTACAGGACATTCGCCCCGGGTTATACGCATTTACCAACGCTACCATTGTTATAAACCCGGATCAAAGCATCAAAAACGGTACTTTACTGGTTAAAGACAGGCTTATAGAAACAGTTGGGCCGGGCGTAAGTATTCCCAAAGGTTATATTGTTGTTGACCTGAAAGGAAAATATATTTATCCGGGATTGATAGACGCTTATACCACCTATGGTTTGCCCGAGGCTCCTCGCGCAGCGCTTGGCTCCTTTACGCGGGGTGCTGTTACGCCGGTTTCAACCAAGCCCGGCGCTTACGGGTGGAATGAATCCATCAAACCTGAAATGAACGTAAGGTCGATATTTCATGCCGATGCCACTAAATCGGCGGATTTAAAGAAAAACGGCTTTGGCGCTGTTCAATCGCTTATCCATGATGGCATTGCCCGCGGAACATCGGTAGTAGTAACACTGGGCGACGAACGCGATAATTTTGTAATACTAAGCGATGAGGCCGCTGCAAATTATTCTTTTAGCAAGGGTACAGCCGCTACTAATTACCCCTCATCATTAATGGGAAGCATTGCCCTGCTGCGCCAAACTTACCTCGACGGGCAATGGTACAAAACCCAAAAAGAAGAGGTTAACCTGTCGTTAGCCGAATTTAACCGCGAACAAACCTTACCGCAGATATTTGAAGCTGCTGACCCGCTGAACGTGCTGCGTGCTGATAAAATAGCGAAAGAGTTTGGCAAGCAGTATATTTTTAAAACTGATGGCCAGGAATACCGCCGTTTGGATGCCATGAAAGCTACCGGCAGCAGTTTTATTATACCGCTTACTTTCCCGGAAGCTTTTGATGTGGAAGACCCACTGCAGGCAAGGACCATAAGCTACGAACAGCTAAAAGATTGGGAACTGGCCCCTAACAACCCCGCATTGTTGGAAAAAGCGGGTATTCGCTTCGCCATAACCTCATACGGATTAACAAATGCCCGCGATTTCTGGACCAACCTGCGCACCGCGATGGATCATGGGTTAAGCGAAAAACAGGCTTTAAGATCGCTTACTGAAATTCCGGCAGAGATGCTGGGTGTAGCCGACAAGATAGGGACACTGGAAAAAGGTAAAATGGCCAATTTTATTATTACCTCCGATAGTTTGTTTAAAAAAGACAATATCATATACGAGAACTGGATAGAAGGCAGGCAATACATAGTGAGCAGGGTTGAGGCGGCAAACCTGGCGGGAGTTTATAACTTAGCGGGCGACGGTTTAGCAGGTATTATATTAAGAGTAACCGGCAAGCCCGGCGCCTACGAGCTAAATGTGCAGCGTACCGGCGCCGACAGTGTGCGTGCCCGCGGAACATTTACCCGTACAGGGGATATGATAAATCTTTACTTCGACCTTAAAAATAAACCAGCGGGCAGTATCCGCCTTAGCGGGTATATCTCATCCGTTTCGCCTATAACATTATATGGCAACGCCGTGCTGCCCGATGGCACAGCTACCAACTGGACAGCAACCTATACCGGTCCGCCTGTTTTAACACCCGACCGTACGGTAACCGCAAAAACAAACCTTACCGTGGGTCCCGTAATGTATCCTTTTGCCGCTTATGGTAATACGGAACTGCCAATTGCAGAAAATGTACTATTTAAAAATGCAACGGTTTGGACCAACGAAAAAGATGGTATCCTAAAAAATACCGATGTGCTTATTGAGAATGGCAAGATAAAAGCTATTGGCAAAAACCTGGCAGCAGGTAGCGCCAAAGTTATTGACGCGACCGGCAAGCATATTACTACGGGTATTGTTGATGAGCACTCACATATAGCGGTTACCGGTGGGGTAAATGAAGGTACACAAGCGGTTACATCCGAAGTACGTATCGGTGATGTACTGGATTCGGAAGATATCAATCTGTACCGGCAGTTAGCGGGCGGGGTTACTACCTCGCATATTCTGCATGGCTCGGCCAACCCTATAGGCGGGCAAACTATGCTTATTAAACACCGTTGGGGGGTATTGCCCGAACAAATGAAGTTTGAAGGCGCGGATGGTTTTATAAAATTCGCGTTAGGCGAGAATGTAAAACAAAGCAACTGGAATTTAACGCCGGGCCCTAATACCCGCTTCCCTCAAACCCGTATGGGCGTTGAACAGGTATATGTTGACGCCTTTAACCGCGCAAAAGAATATAAAGCGGCACGGGCTGTAAAGGGAAACCACGTTCGCCGCGACCTGGAACTGGATGCTTTGGTTGAGATATTAGATAACAAGCGTTTTATTACTTGTCACTCTTATGTACAATCGGAATTGAATATGCTGATGCATGTTGCCGATTCAATGGGTTTCCACATCAATACCTTTACTCACGTACTGGAAGGGTATAAAGTGGCTGATAAGATGAAAGCGCGCAATATTGCGGGATCTACTTTCTCCGACTGGTGGGCTTATAAAATGGAAGTTGGCGATGCTATTCCGTATAATGGAAAAATAATGAATGAAATGGGTGTTGTTACGGCGTTTAACTCTGACGACGAGGAAATGGCGCGCAGGCTTAACCAGGAAGCAGGCAAAGGCGTAACCTATGGCCACATGAGCGAGGAAGAGGCTTTGAAACTGGTAACGCTTAACCCGGCAAAAATGCTGCATGTTGATAATAGAGTGGGCAGCCTAAAGCCGGGCAAGGATGCAGACCTGGTAGTATGGTCGACAGACCCGCTATCTATCTATGCCGTAGCCGAAAAAACCTATGTTGACGGCATTCCTTACTGGGATATTGAAAAGGATGCCGCCAAACAAAAGGCGTTAAAAGCTGATGAAGGCCGCATTATTCAAAAAATGATAGAAGCTAAAAATAAGGGTGAGGCTACACAAAGGCCGGCAGCCGGCGGAAGACGCAGACCTGCCTATGAGTGCGATACTATAGAAGACGGCGCTTATGTAGTAGCAGATAGTTATAACGGAATGCTGAACAAATAAAGGATCAACAAGATGAAAAAAATATTAATAGCAGGATGGTTATTGCTTAGCGCTGTCCTCACGTATGCCCAGGCGACTATATCGCCTGCAAAACCGCAATCGCACCTTATCATTATTACCGGTGCTACTATACATATTGGCAACGGGCAGGTGATCAGCAATGGTTATATTGCCTTTGATAAGGGGAAAATAACCGCAATAGGCGAAGGCTCTACTCCAAATACGGGCCGGGCAGAGATCATCAATGCAACCGGTAAACAGGTTTACCCCGGCTTTATTTGCCCGGTAACAACTTTAGGTTTAATTGAGGTAGAAGAGGGGGCGCGGGGAACCGAAGATAATAGCGAAACCGGAACACTTAACCCTAATGTACGTTCCATTATAGCTTATAATACAGATTCGAAAGTGATCCCTACCGTACGTTCAAACGGGATACTGCTGGCGCAGCCAACGCCTGACGGCGGAATACTATCGGGGCAATCATCAGTTGTGCAGCTGGATGCCTGGAACTGGGAAGACGCGGCATATAAAACAGATATTGCCCTTCACCTCACCTGGCCGGTTATACGAACAGGCGGCCGCCGGAGGCCACCCGCGGCAGCTGGCGCGGGCCAGGAAACACCCGAAGAAACGAAACAAAAGGCCCTTGACGGGATAGAGAATCTGTTTACACAGGCAAAAGCCTACTCCGAAATACAGCCTGCCGTTATCAACCTGCGATTTGAAGCCATGAAGGGCCTGTTTACGGGTACAAAAAAACTATTTATAAATGCCGATGGCGCCCGTGAGATCATTGAAGCTGTAAACTTTGCTAAAAAATTAGGTATGCAGGCAGTGATCGTAGGAGGCAAGGAATCATACCTGGTAACCAATATTTTAAAGCAAAATAATGTGCCGGTTATCATCAGGGAAACGCAAACCCTGCCGGCAAGGGATGAAGACGATGTGTACCTGCCCTATAAACTGCCGAAAATATTGCAGGATGCGGGTGTACTGTACGGGTTAACCGGTATAGGTTTCTGGCGGCAGCGTAACCTGCCTTTTGAAGCCGGGCAGGCGGTTGGCTATGGCTTAACCAAAGAGCAGGCGCTGAGTATGATCACTATGAACAATGCCAAAATTTTAGGGATAGATAAAACCACCGGCACACTGGAAGCTGGCAAGGATGCAAACCTGTTCATTTCGGGGGGCGACGCGCTGGATATGATAACCTTAGACGTACAAGCCGCCTTTATACAGGGCAGGAATATTAACCTGGATAATTTGCATAAAGAGCTGTATAAAAAGTATGTTGATAAATACGGATTGAAGGCTGAATAATATATCGGTCAGTAAAAGAAAAAGCCCTGAAAGTTCAGGGCTTTTTCTTTTAACAATTTTGTGAGTTTAACCTAAATGAGCGGTTACTTTTTTATGCGAAACCGGACTATGCGCCTTACCGTTGGCAGAAACAACCGGTTTTAAAGCGGTATCAATATCCATGTATTGCTTAAAGTTGCGGACATCATTATCAACCATATTTTTAAATAATGGATTTAAAATATGTGCCACGCTTGCGCCAACGCCGCCAGCCGGGGGCTGATAGGTAATAACCACATCAACCAAAGTGCCCTTACCGTCGGGTGTATCCCTGAAATATACTTTACCCGCATTATCAATAATAGAGCCGGGTAAAGAACTCCAGCCAATTACTTCGCCGGGTTTATCTTTAACAATAGTGGCATCCCAGCTAACCGTGCCAACCCCGGTAGGCAATTTGAGCACCCAATGAGAGCGCTCATTGTCCAATACTTCCACACTTTCCAAATGGTTCATAAATAGAGGCAGGTTATCCAGTTTCCGCCAAAAGTTATATACCTGCTGGCGTGGTTTATCAATGGTAAATGTAGACTTGATATTAATATTCACCGGTTCCTGCGTGTTCTTGCCAATACTTGAATAAACGGCGCAGTGGCCGGTAATACCTCGGTTTAATAAATATCCGCCCGCCCCTAACTTTAAAATACTGGTAAACGGCTTCGAAAACAAATGTGTTAATCCCGAGAAGGAAAGTTTTACACCTGTTGTGATAGAAAGATACCGTTCGGGCCAGTTTATGTTTATTTCTGCTTCGTCAGAAGTTTTTTTATGCCCTTTAGCGGGTTGTAGTGCTGTTGTTTCCATAATATTGATTAAACAACACAACTGCTATGTAGTTTTTTAAATTAAAAATTAATACTGTTTATGTTTTGTGCATAGCAATTCTTATTATACATTTGCAACGCTTTAGGTTTCTTAACGATGAAAATTATTAAGAATTAAAAGGGAATACAGTGTAAATCTGTAACTGTCCCGCAGCTGTAAGCTCCATAACCATAGTCCATTCAATGGTCACTATTCGCGAAAACGGATGGGAAGACAGGACGAAAGGGGAGTAAGTCAGAAGACCTGCCAGAGCATTTATTATTATCATAGCTTTCGGGGATTGAAGCTTGGATGAAATGAAATCTTTTCAAATCTATTTTCATTTCAAACATCTCATTTCTGTTTGCTGTGGGTTTAACTCACAACAACATGAAAAAAAATTACGTAATTGTTGCTGCAGGCCTGGGGCTTGTACAACTGGTGTTGCTCAGTACAGCAGCACGTGCCCAGGATTCGGTCCGGGTACTCCATGATGTGGTCGTTACCGCCACAAGGTCACCACAAAAACAAACAGACATTGGCAGGGTGGTAACTGTAATTACAGCAGCCGATATTAGCCATGCTCAGGGAAAAACTTTACCTGAATTGCTTAATTCGGTACCCGGGCTTACTTTTTCGGGGGCTGAAAACGCACCCGGTATTAGTTCATCCGTATTTCTTAGAGGGGCGTCAACCGGCAATACACTGGTATTGATAGATGGGTTTCCGGTGAATAATGCCGCCGCGATTGACGGCAGTTATGATCTGAACGCTTTTCCGCTTGATCAGATAGATCATATAGAAATACTGAAAGGTACAGGGTCAACCCTGTATGGATCAGACGCGGTGGCAGGGGTGATCAATATTATTACCAAACACCCAACACAAAACGGGTTAAAAGCCAACGTACAGCTTAGCGGCGGTACGTATAATACTTTTACAGAAGCAGCGGGTTTAATTGGGAAAATAGATAAAACAGGTATCGCGGTCAATTTATCAAATACTGACTCGAGGGGCTTCCCCGCAGCTACCGATACAACAGGTAAAGCCGGTTTCAGGAATGATGATTTTCATCAACGCTCGGCAAGCGTGAATTTAAACCAGCAGGTTACTGATAAGTTTATTTTAAATGGAAATTTCCAGGGAACTTATAATTCAGGGCACCTGCCTTACGGCGCTTATTCCGACGATAAAAATTATTCCTATAACAATACTTTTATTTTGGGTGGCATTGGGGGTAAATTATTATTGCCAAAGGGCGCGCTGGTAGTGAATTTAAGCCAGAACAATGTAGCCAATAATTATAACGAGGTACCGTCAGCTTTAAATTTCAATACGACACAGGTGGTAAAAAACACCGGGCACATTACCAACGCCGAAGCAGTTTTTAATTATAATTTAGCAAAATATCTCGACCTTACCAGTGGCGCGGGTTTTAAATATAATAATACCAGCCAGTATAGTTTGTATAATACGCCCGGCTATACGCCCCCGGCAAGCACAATTGACCCCGGCACTGCTAAAAACAGCATAGCTGGCGCTTACGCTTCGTTGTTTTTTAAATCAGATATGTTTCACATGGAGTTAGGTGGGAGATATAACCATCACAGCAAATACGGCGATAATTTTACCTATAGTATTAATCCATCAGTTTTATTGGCTGATCAGTTAAAAATATTCGGCAATATATCATCCGCATTTAAGGCGCCATCCTTGTACCAGTTATTTTCGCAATACGGCAATTTAAATTTAAAACCGGAAACTACCACATCATACGAGGCGGGTTTTGATTGGGAGATCATTAAAAACACGCTCTCCTTTAATACTGTGTTTTACAAATACAATACCAGCAATGTTATTTATTTTTTCAGTGAATCCGTATCGCCATTTGCCTCGTTTTATAAGAACGGCCGGTTACAGCGGGATAAGGGCTATGAAAGCGAAATTAAGTATAACACGGATAAGTTAACCGCATCGGCCTATATCGCTTATGTAACAGGCACATTAACAGATGAGAACGGGGCAACAACCAGCAACCTTTATCGCAGGCCAACACACACGATGGGTGCAAATGTTTATTACCAGTTTTGTAAGGATTTTTCGGCAGGCTTAAATTATAAATATACAGGGGACAGGACAGATGAAAATTTTAATGCCCCGCCTTATCCTGCTATAGTAACCTTAAAAAATTACAACCTGGTTGACGCACATTTGCAATATGAACCCTGCAAGCATATTAGCCTGTTTACCGATCTGAAAAACCTGTTTGATGCAAAATATACCGATTGGCTGGGATATAATACCCGCGGGTTTAATTTTATGGCCGGTATTAAATACAGGATAAATTAAGGGTTTTTTATTTGATAAGATAATACGTAATTTTACTTTATAAATAACAATCATGTCATTACAAAAGATCAATACCCGGAACGCTGTACTAATTTTGCTGATCATTGCCGCAGCAGCCATGCGTTTAGTTAGTTATAAATACCCGTATGTACTAAGCAATTTTACACCTGTGGGCGCCATAGCCTTATTTGGCGGCGCTTATTTTACAGATAAATGGAAGGCTTATGCCGTAGTTTTAATTACGCTTTTTGCCAGCGATATATTCCTTAACTATTTATACACTTCTAAATTAATCTTCTGGAGTGGTTATTCTTTCTGGGTATATGCTTGTTTCGCGTTAATGGTGTTTGTGGGCAGCCTGGTAAAAAAAGTTTCGTTTGGCAATGTATTTTTAGCTTCATTGGCATCCATTGCCGTTCATTGGTTAATTATTGACCTGCCCTGGTTATACGGAACGCTTTATCCGCATACATTAGCCGGGTATGGGCAATCATTAATAGCAGCTATACCATTTGAAAGGAACATGGTTTTAGGCGATGCTTTATTTTGCACTCTATTATTTGGTGGCTTTGAGCTGGCAAAAAGCAGGTATACCGCCTTGCGTACCAACAACGAATTAGCCCTTTAAACTAAACTTATTATAATTTAAAGCGGCCAGTTTACTGACCGCTTTTTTTATGAAATAATGCGATGAAAAGAATTGTGGTATTAACCGGAGCGGGAGTTAGCGCTGAAAGCGGTTTACGGACGTTCAGGGACACGGATGGGCTTTGGGAGGGTTATGATATACAAGAAGTGGCAACGCCGCAGGCATGGCAGCGTAACCCCGTTTTAGTGCAGGATTTTTATAATATGCGCCGTAAGGCCGCCATCGAGGCCAAACCAAATGCCGCGCATTATGCTTTGGCGGCGCTTGAAGAAAAATATGAGGTAACCATCATCACCCAAAATATTGACGATTTGCATGAACGGGCAGGGTCAACCAATGTGGTGCATCTGCATGGCATTATTACCCGGTCGCAATCCAGTAGAAACCCGGCATTAACTTACCCTATTGATGGGTGGGAGCTTAAAATGGGCGAACTTTGCGAACTGGGCTCGCAGCTGCGTGCGCATGTAGTTTGGTTTGGCGAAGATGTACCCATGATAGAGCCTGCATTACGGATATGCGCCAATGCCGAACTATTTATTTTAGTAGGTTCGTCATTGGCGGTGTACCCCGCTGCCGGGCTGATCAATTATGTGCCGGATAATGTACCTAAGTACGTGATCGATCCTAACATACCTGATGTTGGCCGGGTTAGCAACATGATAAAAATTGAAGCTAAGGCAACGGTTGGTGTGCCGGAATTGGTTAATATGTTATTAAATAATAATGGGTAAGTTAAACATTCCATCATTCACTAATTCGCTCAATCACTCAATAAAAGTATGAAAACCTGCATATTCAACTGGAGCGGCGGTAAGGATAGCGCGCTGGCCTTATACCATTGCCTGCAAGATCCCGAATTAGATATAAAATATTTAGTCACTACCATTAACGATTCTGTGGACAGAATATCTATGCACGGTGTACGTACAGAACTCTTAATTAAACAGGCTGAAAACATAGGCATACCCTTGTATCAAATACGTTTGCCCGAAATGCCCGGTATGGAAGAATACGATAAGGTAATGCTTGAACATTTAACGCATTTTAGAAATGAAGGGATAACCCATTCTATTTTCGGGGACATATTTTTGGAGGACCTTAAAAATTACCGCGACGCCCGCCTGGCCGAAATAGACATGACCGGGATATATCCCTTATGGAAGCGGGACACCAAAGAATTGATCAATGAATTTTTATCGCTGGGTTTTGGCACCGTAATTTCATGCGCCCGTGCAGACCTGGAAAACATAGCAGGGAAGGAGATAACCCCCAAACTAATTGATAGCCTTCCTGAAGGTGTTGATGTTTGCGGCGAGAATGGCGAGTTTCATACCTTCACCTTTAAGGGACCTATCTTTTCAAGGGCTATTGATTATCAAACAGGGGAAAAGATATTTAAGGAGTACGAAGCGCCCAAAGATATTAGCGATAGCTGTATTTCGGCCGACACTCCCAAAATAGCAGGGTTTTGGTACTACGACCTGCTTTTAAAATGACAAATATAGTTACCGAGTCTATCAATAACTGGGGTTCGCAGAAGCTATGGGCGCTCAAATTTTGGTTTGGAAATAAAATTAAGTAAATTTGAATATGGAAACATTGATCATGCACCCCAAAAACAAAGAGCAGTTAACAGTTTTAAAAGCTATTGCTAAAGCATGGAAAATTAGCGTGGAAACAAGCCCTTATGACCCTGATTTTGTGGCAATGATAAAAAAGGCCGAAAATAGAGGAAATTATAAGGAGATCGATCCAAATGATATATGGGGCAGTTTAAACTTAAAATAGAAGAATTAGCCGAACTCCATATAAAACGGCATTTTAAATCGGGTGATAAGGCAAGTATTAAAAAAATCGAAAAAATACTAATTGAACTTACCAATACTCCATATACTGGCATAGGAAACCCTGAACCATTAAGATATGAGCTTTCGGGATTTTGGTCGAGAAAAATAAATCAAAAAGACAGACTGATCTATAAAGTTGAAGAAGAAATTGTGACCGTTTTTGTTATTTCGGCAATGGGTCACTATAATAACAAATAATGCTAAAACAGGTATAAAACACATTGTCACATTAATAAGGAAAAAAAGCCCATGACGGATTTAAAATGGAAGGAAGCAATTGTAAAGGTTTTTGAAGATGAGAAAAAGGCACTTCATTATACAGAGATTGCGGAATTGATAGCCGAAAGAGGCTATAGAAAATCTTTAGGTGCAACACAGCAAGATACCGTCAGTGCAAATATGACAACTGATATTAATACAAATCAAGAAAAATCCATTTTTGCTAAAGTTGACAGAGGGATTTATATTCTAAGAAAATTCCTTGATGATCGTTCTCAATTGCTTCCTGAAGAAACAGAGAAACAAACAGAGGCAAAAGAAAAGTCAATTTTTGAAAAGTCTAAAATTATAAATGCTTTTGGAATATATTAGAATAGAAATTTTGTTTATTGGAAAACCACCCCCGACTTATTGGGTATACAACAGATTGGCGCGACAGAAGTAAATTTCAAAGACCAGAGAGGCATCTATCTTCTTTACGATAGTAGAGAAATAATTTATGCTGGACAAGCAATAGAACAAACACTTGGACAACGATTAAAACAACACACTACTGACAGATTGAGCGGGCGGTGGGATAGATTTTCTTGGTTCGGCTTTTATTCTGTTAGCGACAAGGGCATCTGCTTGACCGAAAAAAATTTGAAAATTTAGACATTCAATTTTTAGCAGATACTTTGGAAGCAATTTTGATCGAAAATGTTGAACCAAGGCAAAATCGAAAACAAGGAAATACACTTTCCGGAATGGAATATCTACAGCAAGAATCTGCCGAAATAAAAAAGAAAAAGAAGGAAGAGTTGATTAGAGAGCTGACAGACAATCTATGATTTAAGCAATTAACCAATCCCTAATCAACTAATCTCTAATTAGCCAACACCTGTTTCACAATATCAGCCGCTTCCTTCAACAAAATAGCCGAATAAACCTTTAAACCTGAATTATCTATCAGTTCCTTTGCTTCTTTAGCATTAGTGCCTTGTAAACGAACAATAATTGGGACAGGGATATTACCAATTTCTTTATAAGCGTCAATTACCCCTTGTGCCACACGGTCGCAGCGTACAATACCGCCAAAAATATTAATAAGGATAGCTTTAACGTTAGGGTCGCTTAATATAATGTTAAAACCGGCTTTAACCGTTTGCGCGTTAGCGGTTCCGCCAACATCCAAAAAGTTTGCAGGTTCGCCGCCGGCCAGTTTTATAATATCCATTGTGGCCATGGCTAAACCCGCGCCGTTAACCATACAGCCCACGTTACCGTCGAGCTTTACATAGTTAAGGTTTGATTTTGCTGCTTCAACTTCGGTAGGGTCTTCCTCGTTAGTATCGCGCATAGCGGCATAATCCGGGTGGCGAAATAAGGCGTTATCATCCAAATTCACTTTAGCATCAACGGCCAGTATTTTATTATCCGATGTTTTTAATACCGGGTTGATCTCGAACATGGATGAGTCGGTAGCATCATAAGCTTTATACAGCGAAGCAATAAATTTAGTCATCTCCTTAAAAGCATCACCCGACAGGCCCAGGTTAAAAGCTATTTTCCGGGTTTGAAATCCCTGCAGGCCAACTTTAGGGTCAATTTCTTCTTTAAATATTAAATGGGGCGTATGTTCGGCAACTTCTTCTATATCCATACCGCCTTCGGTTGAATACATGATGATGTTGCGCCCTTTTGCGCGATCAAGCAGTACGCTTATATAAAATTCTTTGGTTTCGGTTTCGCCCGGGTAATACACATCCTGCGCCACCAATACCTTACGTACCAGTTTGCCTTCGGGGCCGGTTTGCGGTGTAATGAGTTGCATACCCAGTATATCCGTTGCTTTTTGTTTAACCTCATCTAAATTTTTAGCGAGTTTTACCCCGCCGCCCTTCCCGCGGCCACCGGCATGTATCTGGGCTTTTATAACCACCCAGCTCGAATTATAATCCTCTTTTAATTTTTTTGCGGCTTCAACGGCCTGTTCAACGGTATCGGCAACTATGCCTTCCTGTACCCTTACACCAAAACTTTTTAATATGGATTTACCCTGGTATTCGTGAATGTTCATTTTTATTGGAGATTTTGCGGTAAATCTACTGTTTTTGTTTTAAAATCGGAGATTAGGTATTAAGAATGAAGTAAAACCACTAAAATATTACAGGTTCCCCGTCTGATTATAAATTCGCACACTAATCACCAATCTCTAATCTCTATTTACTATTTTTGCCCATGCTCAAAGCAACAGCTATTCATAAATCATACGGCCAGCTTCAAATATTAAAAGGAGTTGATTTTGAAGTAAAAAAAGGCGAAATAGTAACTATAGTTGGGGCCTCGGGCGCCGGTAAAAGCACATTGCTTAATATTTTAGGTACGCTGGATAAGCCCGATTCGGGCCAATTATTTATCAATAATATCGAACTGAATAAACTAAGCAATAAAAATTTAAGCATATTCAGAAACAAGGAAATTGGTTTTATTTTTCAATTTCATCATTTACTGGCTGAGTTTGATGCATTGGAAAATGTTTGTATCCCGGCATTTATAGCCGGGGTTTCCAAAGATGAAGCGGAAAAAAGGGCCACTGAACTTTTAGAGTTGCTGGGTTTAGGTGAGCGGCTTCATCATAAACCAAACGCGTTATCGGGCGGTGAGCAGCAAAGGGTAGCCGTAGCGCGTGCATTGATAAATAAACCGGCGCTGATATTTGCCGACGAACCATCAGGCAACCTTGATTCGGCAAACGCCCGCGACCTGCATGAGCTTTTTATAACATTGCGTAAGAAGTTTAAGCAAACTTTTGTAATAGTTACGCATAACAGGGAATTGGCCAATATTTCGGACCGAAAGCTTTTTATGGTTGATGGTTTAATGTATGGTCAATAGTTACGTAAAACAGTGGGTATTTTAATAACCTCGGCCAATTCTGCACAAGCTTACCGGCTTAAAAACGAGTTAAATACGGATAATGTTATTTTAGGGGACTACAATGAACTTCCTGCTTTTATGCTCGAACCGGGTAAAATGATTGTTTTGCCTAACCCCGAATCAGAGGCTTATGCACACGAAATGCTGACTTGCTGCCTGGACAACGCAATTGATATTGTTTACGTATTAGACAAAAATGAAGCAAAGTCTCTATTAGAAGCGCGCCGGTTATTTAGCGAATATGGCATTGATATACAGCTAACATATAATGAAGTATAGCGATATTGACGAAAGTAAAAACGCGTTTGTATTTGAATTGGATAATGTTATTTACCCGGAGAAAGATTATTTATACCAGGTTTATTATCTGTTTGCAAGCTTTATAGAATATACAGAATTATTAGATGCAAAACTAATAACCGATTTAATGGTAGCTACGTACATTGCAGAAGGAAATAATGTAGTTTTTGACCGCGTAAAAGAAGAATTTAATATAGATGAAAAGTATCGTGTTAATTTTATCCATTTATTACTCACTGCTAAACTTCCGTTAAAGTTATTAGTCTATCAAAATGTTTTGGAGCTAATGCAGGAAATCGTGATTGACCGAAAAAAACTATTCATAGTAACCAATGGTAACCCGGCGCAACAGTTAAATAAAATTAAACAAATAGATTGGCAAGGCTTTGAACAGTATTTAACCTGTTATTTTGCCGAAGAAATATTGCCCAAACCCGAACCTGATGTTCTTGATTTATTAATAAAAGATCATAATTTAAAAAGAAAAGATATAGTGATGATAGGAAATTCGGATATTGATATGCTTTGCGCTGAAGCCTGCGGAATTGACTATGTTGATGTTAATGAATTTTTATAGCTTTGATAATAATAAATATCTCTATCAATATGAGAAAAGCGATCTACTTACTTGTTATTCTTGCTTTTAGCTTTATAACATCATGTAAAAAAGACAAAAAAAACGACAATACCATTGGCCCGTCTAAAACCGGCTCAACACTCGACCTGATACGCGACTCGGTATTTCTATATTCAAAAGAAGCTTATTACTGGTATGACGGCTTGCCCGATTATGCTACATTTAACCCCCGCTCATTCACCGGAGCCACGGACGTTATTGCTTTAACAAGTGAGGTTGATGCTATTTCTCAATATAAGATCAACCCGGCTACCGGCAACCCCTATGAATATTATGCACCATCGCCGGGCGAGGCCAAATACTCATTTATTGACCAGGGGCAGGTATCAACACAGTTAGGCGGCACAAACGGCGATTTTGGATTTGCTCCTTTATACAATGATGTTAATGACCTGCGGATCAAATATGTTTATCCTGGTTCTCCCGCTGATCTTGCCGGCGTGAAGAGAGGATATAAGATCACTGTTATAAACGGTAATTCCAGCTTCGCTTATGATGGCCCCACGGGGCCGCATACACAATTTGTTATTAACGCTTATGCAAACAGCAGCACTATAGCCATGACCCTGCAAAAGTTTGATGGCACAACTATGAATGTAAATTTGAATACAACAAGCTATACTATAAACCCGGTTTTAAGTTATAAAACTTTTGATGAAGGTAACGGGCACATAGTGGGTTATATCGTATTTAACTCGTTTACTTCTAATGCCAATGCTAAACTTGATGCCGCGTTTAACTATTTTACAACACAGGGCGTTACCGACCTTGTAGTTGACTTGCGGTATAACGGCGGCGGCTATACAGCTACTGCCGAATATTTGGATAACTTGATCGTTCCTCCGGCAGGGACCGGCACGGTAATGTACAACTCCTATTTTAATGATATATTGACCAATGGCAGAGAAGTTTTATTGGCAAACCAGGTGCGTCGCGATCCAACCACTAACCAGCTTTACAATTATGCGCAATTTAATTATTCAGTAGCAGCTAATGCAGTATTATTCAAAAAGCAGGGGACGTTAAATATTAACCGCACATTTTTTATTGTAACGGGCGCAACAGCATCGGCAAGTGAGTTAACTATTAATAATTTAAGGCCCCAGTTAAATGTTCAGTTTATAGGTACCACCACTTATGGCAAACCCGTTGGTTTTTTTGATATCGATATTAATAAATATCAATTATACGTTCCTGAATTTGAAACAAAAAATGCGAACGGGCAGGGGGGATATTATACCGGTATGTCACCCGGAACGACTGCTTATCCGGGTGTAACTGATTATGACGATGTTACCAAGGATTTTGGCGACCCTACCGAGGGGCTGCTTGCACATGCCTTAAATTATGTTAAAACAGGTACTTATAGTGTACCAACCCCACAAATACAAGGCTTATCCACCAAGGTAAAAACATTTTCAATTGAGCAATCAAATGCAGCGGCTATACAGCTAATACAGCATCAATTTAACGGGATGGTGCTTAATAAGAAGTTGAAACTGCGATAATGTGCAAATGTGCAAATATGCAGATGATCTTAGAGCTTAATTAACTATACAAGCATTTGCACATCCGCACATTTGCATATCTGCACATCAATCTGCTAATTCCCTGATATCCACCGGCACAACGCGCGATATGCCCTGCTCAACCATGGTTACCCCATAAATTACATCGGTGCTGGCAATGGTTCGTTTATTATGCGACACGATAATAAATTGTGAATCCTCCGAAAATTCACGGATAATTTTGTTGAATTTATCAATATTGGTATCATCGAGCGGGGCGTCAACCTCATCAAAAATACAGAACGGGGCAGGTTTTAACAGGTAAAGCGAAAACAGGATGGCGGTCGCCGTTAACGTTTTTTCGCCGCCCGAAAGCTGGTTGATAGATAATGGCCGCTTTCCTTTTGGCTTAGCAATAATATCAATATCCGATTCTAACGGATTTTGCGGATCAGTCAATATCAAATCGCATGAATCTTCCTCGTTGAATAATGAACGGAAAACCTTTATAAAGTTTTCACGCACCGAGGTAAATGCCAGCATAAACTTTTCTTTTGCCGTATCGTCAATTTCCTGTATGGTAGCCAGTAACGATGCTTTGGCTTCGCCGAGGTCTTTTTTCTGTTTTTGAATAAACTCATAACGTTCATTCATCTCGTTATAAGCCTCAACAGCCATCGGGTTTATGGCGCCAAAATCATCCAGCTGATTTTTTAATTTATCGGTTTTTTCACGCAGGTCATGTTCGTTTTCGGTAGTTGTTTCGTTTTCGGGCAGGTCATGTATATCCACATTAAACTCAACCGAGAGGCGCTCTTTTAAAGCGTTCAGCTCTATACGCAGGTTATTGCGTTCATCTTTTAATTCATTTTCAATAACTTCTGCGTGGTCTTTTTTACGCCTCAACACTGTTATAGCATCTTCGGTTTCAGTTATTTTACCGCGTAAAGTATAATATTCCTGTTCGGCTTCCAGCGTGGCTTTTTCCAATTCCTCTTTCTGGCTGTACATTTCCAGTAAACTGTCATCTGACGAATCGGCCTGTTGTAAATTTTCCTGGATGGCTTTTTTTACCTTTTCCAGTTCATCACTGTTTTGTTTAATATGGCTTTCCAGGCTTTCCTGTTGGGTAAACCGGTACTCCAGGTCTTTGGTTAAACCCGAAACTTTGTTTTGTTGCTGATGAAAGCGGATATTTTCCTGGTTATAGGTGTTTGATTGCGCCGATACCAACTCATTCAACTCATTAAATGCGGTTTGCCTGTCAACCAACAGGTCGCTTTGAATTTGTTTTTGCGCTTTCAATTCAGCAAGCAGGGGTTGCAGCATAAGCATTTCATCCTTAATGCCAGTTATTTTTTCGGCTATATCGCCCTTACGGTTAAGACTATTCTCAATAAATGTTTCGTATTGTTCCTGCCGGGTTTTAACGGTTATCAACTCGGTATTTAAACGGTTAAGTTCAGCCTGTTGTTGATTAAGTTCAGGAGCTTTACCCGAAGCTTTTAACGCAACAGCTTTCGCCTGTAATTCGTTCGACCGTGTTTTAAGTTCGAACAGCTCAACATCCAGCGTTTTTATCTCTTTGGCTAAATTTTCAAGGTTCTTGGCGCGGCCAATTCTTTTACCCTCAAACAAACCTACCGAACCGCCCGCCATGGTATATTTTGTTTTATTGAACTTGCCGCTTTGGGCTATCAAAATTAAACCGCCTGTTAGGGCAGAATTATTTAATTCGGCTTCATCGTTAACCAGGTAAACATTTCTAAGCAGATGATTACATAGTGGTTGATATTTTTTCTCGACCTCTATTACATTTAAAGCGGGTATGCGGGCCGCGCCCGGCTCCTCCCTGAAAGGTAGGGCCTCAACCTCGTCGGCATAATTGCTTAAAATAAAAAACTGCGCCCTTCCGCGCGATGAATTGCTCAACAGGTTAATAGCCTTTACTGCTTCATCATAAGTTTCAACTACGTAATGATTCATCAGCGGTTCCAGGTAGTTTTCAATAGCTACCCGGTATTGTTCGCGACAAAACAAAACATCACTAAATAAAGGGGCGTTTTTGGCCCATTCTGTATTAGTTTTTAAAAACCGGATAGATTCGGGAAAACCTTCCAGGTTATCAACCAAACTTTTTGTGAGGTTATATTCGTTTTGCTTCGCGTCGAGCTTGCGGCTTTCGGTTATAATTTTTTCTTTAACTATATCTGCCTCACCCTCAATAGTTGCTATCTGTTCCTGGAGTTTGCTTTCGAGGTCAACTTCAAACCTATATTCGTTTTCCAGGGTTTCTGTTCGATACTGCAATTCGGCAACAACCTGGTTAAAATGCGAAAGCTCCACTTCTTTATTGGCAGCGTCTTCCACATTGCGCTGGCTTTCCTGCTCAAGCGCCTGTTCCTGTATGCGTAATATGTCAATATCCTTTTCGGCTTTATAAGCCTGGTTTTGAAGATCATTGTTTAGCGTGTTCAACTCATTCAACTCATTACGGGCAGTGGTTTGTTGTAACCGTAATTCATCAACCGCTAACTTTAACTCATTTACCTTTGTAGCTATGGTTTGTAAACTATCTTCTTCCTGTGTTTTTTCTTCGGTAAGGCGTTTAATGTTATACAGCACATGGTTAAGCTGGCCGCGATCGCGTTCCAGTTCTTCAGTTAACCTCGTTTCTTTATCCTGCTGAAATTTTAATTGTTCATTTTTTATCTTTTTTTCGCTTTCATAAGCGCGTATTTTTCCTACAAAATCATTGGTAGCTTTTTGCTGAAAGGAAAGGTTTTTTTCTTTGGTAATACTATCCAGCTTTTGCTGCTGCAAACCGGCCTCCAGGCTGTCCATTTCTGTTACAATGCCCGATTTTTCTTCACGTTGCTTAAGCTCCAGCTGCTCAATATTGCTTAATGAACTGCCGAAAGCAGCTATTCTGAACGAAGCCAGTTTTATGCTAAGCGTCTTATAATCTTCCTTAATACGATAATAACGCTCGGTTTTTTTTGCCTGGTTCTCGAGCATTTTCAGGTTTTTCTGTATCTCGAACAGAAGGTCCTCCACGCGTTCCAGGTCGGCTTCGGTATCTTTTAATTTACTGAAGGTTTGTTTTTTGCGAAGTTTATATTTTGATATACCCGAAGCTTCTTCAAACAGGTTGCGGCGCGAGCCTT
>Ga0206912_1133_pt1 | contig 19685 bp, 15 predicted proteins | sample Alteio_BWOrgHeat_75_FD_152933 | JGI IMG/M metagenome (GOLD analysis project Ga0206912, IMG submission 152933) | Enriched cells from forest soil in Barre Woods Harvard Forest LTER site, Petersham, Massachusetts, United States -... | ecosystem: Environmental > Terrestrial > Soil > Temperate forest >... | reverse complement strand
CCGTTGTTTTGGTATCTTCGATCAAACCCTTTTTCAACTGAGAGATTTGCGACTGGCTATCCTTGCAAAGCGAGTAAACACGGCTGGACTGCTCTTGATTTAAGCTCTTGGTATTTAAAAAAGAGAGCTGATCATTAATTTGGTTTGAGAGCTCGGCAACCTTCAATGCATTTGGATCTTTATCCAAATAGAATTTTTTCCCGTTGAGTTTGCCTGCACATTGAGAAAGAGCCTTGCACTCGTTTTCAACGAGTGCAATCGTTCGGTCAACTTCGGTTGAAAGTGTTGTCGTCATACCTGCTCCCCAATTATATCACTGCTCAAAAAATCACTTAATTTCAAACCTCGCTACTCCAGACAATATTCGCTGTGACTTTTTTGTTTTTAACTTTTGTCCCATTGATATACCCTTTTAATTCATCAACCCAGCCTGTAATAGCATCACGATCCTTAATAGCATCAGGATCCTTTGTATCCTGAGGAAGAGCCTTTGTACAATTATCGAGTGTTGTTATAAGCTCATTCTTTTTTGTAGGATCTTTTTTTATTTCATCAATTTTCTGTCGAATTTTCGCATTAAAACCCTGCACATCGATAATTTTTAAATCTTTTTTCACATAAGAGGCATAGGCATTATAAAAAAAGAGATACCCTACAGCTTCGGGACTTAAACTCGATATCGCTTCAGCTGCAACCTTATTAGCAGCAGCGCCTCCTTTCATCTTAAATATTGATGTAAGATCTTTAGGAACAGTTGTTGTGTCTCCTAAAGCCTTTCGTATCCCCACAGCAGCTTCAAGACTTGTGTCACCATAGGCATTCTTTATAAACCCAACATTATCCTCCACACCTTGACGGATATATGTTTCGAAATGATCTGCTGTACAAACACCCCAGTTCTTATCTAAATTCTCGAATTGATCTAATAATGAAGAACCAGTTTCTTTTGCTTTTTCTTGGCTTTTTTGAACCGTTTTGGATTCAGTGGGTTTAGTCTGAACTGGTACTGGCTTGGGCAAAACATCAGGCTTTTTAGCATCTTTCTTACTTAGATCTATAGTGGTAAGCTTTGTAGGTTCAGTTTTTTTCTCTACAGGTCTCGGGCTTAATTTTTTTAGATCATTAAGACTCATTATATTCTGTTTTGCTATAAGGGAACGTAGATCAGTTTTCGACTTCTCCTTAATTGCATTAACAGTTGCCTCAATAGAAGGATATTCTTTCCCATTCCAAACTATCTCTCCCTTCTCATTACACTTCATGTACTCATCCTGCACATTGGTAAGGGTGCCGTCAGTATTATTTTGAAAGACCATATAAATAGGCGTATTTCTATTCAAGAAATTGAAACTACCAGTCTGCTCAAGATGCCAAACAACATCTTGACCTTTATCTCTGAGTCTTTCGAGCATGAAATCTTCTTCTGAAAGCGATGGTGCATCTTTCTTCTGAATTGTTTTAAAGGAAGGCGCAGAAAATTTTTCGGTTAATTTACTGATGTCGCCGAGAACTTCCGTCTTACCATCGGAAGTAATCTCTACTTTTCCATGATTTGAACCGCCGATATCAAGGTTATATTTCTTTGAATCAAGCCCACCCTTTGCATTCAAAGAAAAAACGCCAAGAGTAAATTTGGTAGGATTATTTTTATCCTCTTCAACATAGAGCCCTTGCTTATCTTCTGCATAAAAGCCGCGGATATGAAGCATTGCAGCAAGATCGCCCTTGCTCTCCGGAGTTGCCCATTTACCCCCTCCTAATTGAAGAAGCGCATTTCGTACCCCTTCAATATCTTTAAGAGCTTGCTTTACATCTTGCAGACCCATCAATTTTCCTGTATCATCTATCCCCTTGTCCTTAATATTCGCCCAGAATTTCTTATAACTTTCTCCTTCAAAAACAGTCTTACCTATAGTTACCCTTGGGTTTTTTCGGTCAGCCACTTCAATTTTAACTGACAATGGATCCTGAACCTTCCCGTTCTTGAGATAGCTTAAATGATAATCACCATGAGTAGTATCTTTCCAAATTTCAAAGAGTCCATCGGCTACACCAAGATCTTTACCTCTCATCTCAAGTTTAGTTTGAGCCTCTTCTTCGGTTGTGACTGCTGATCCATAATTCAACCCTTCTAACCAAAGTTTTACAGGCAGTGCCCCTTCTTCGAGTTTGTTATAATTGGCTTCTTGGCTCTTTATTCCAACGAGGGGAACAGTAATGCCAAGCTTGTTCATCAACTCAGTTCGCCAATTTGGCTTTCCAAGATCAACAATATCGCCCCCTTCAATAGACAAACTATTCCCGAAAATAGTAAGGGTTTTACTCTCCGGGATATTCTGAGCATCAAAGTAGCAAAGCTCCATCTGAACGCCACAATCCACTTCCACTGGTTGACTCAAACAGGCGCACCCCTTAAGGTCTTCAGGTTTGAATAAATTTTCATCCAACATGGTCTTATATTTAGCCAAAGTAGCTGCTGGGTTTTCAATGGACTCAAGACTCATCCCATTGCTACTCATCCCCTTAATGAAGACTTGAACATTTGCTTGAGAAGATTCCTTGATCTGATCAATTTTTGTCTCTAAGGCATCGGATTCAGGGAAATAGGTACGGAACTCCGAGAGTTTCAACTCAGTAACCTTATCTGTTTCTCCTGGAATAGAAACTCCTTCCCCTTCGCTATCCTGAATTTTTACTTTTCCCTCTCCAAGATCAGAGATAATAAACTTCTTCAGTTCATACGTATTCGCTTTCTCGTCGTAGACCACCTGCTCAATGGAATAGGGATCTTTCGTAAAAATTGTGTCCGCAATTAAATCAGGGGTAAATTTCCCCAAGAAGTTCTGAACTTTGCTCGGCAGTATCATCTTAGCAATATTTTTACCAACATCCAACTTTGTAGTCGCATCATGCAGCCGCCATTTCCCATTAAGTTCTGTCCCGAGCCCACCCTGTGTAATCATTGGATCGAGCAGAGACTTAAGTGAATCCTCTTCCCCTTTAGTTTCAGTTGGGAGGTATCGAAAAGAGTCTGTTCCGTTGGATATGAGCAGATTAAAAGTAAGAGTCTCGTCAACCTTTTTCTCATTTTCGACGAACATGTCGACATCTTTGATAGTTGCAATCTTTTGAGATCCAGGAATATAGGCTTTTTGAAGAGCATCGAGATTAGATCCGACAATCTCCTGAGGCTTCGTCGTGTACTTCATCACGTTGAAATCAGATTTACCAAACTCCGGCCATGCTTGCTTACAATTAAAATTAACAAGCATCTTCTTTGGCCCGTCATTATAGACCATAGCTATGGAGTCATAACGAAATTTGCCCTGAGGATATTTTTTGAGCGTATCTATGTAGCTATTTAATTTAGTCTGAATATTGCCGGGCACCTGTATAGCATCTGACTCAAGCTTCTCAAAAGCATTTTTGAATAAGCTCTTTTTAACTGAAGGAGCATCTAAACCTGCTGGCTGCTGCGTACCCTGCTTAGCTTTTATCAAAGCATTAACATTGGTATGTTTTGGTTTATCACCAGGTACTTCAATTTTCCCATCAGTATCAATTGAAAACTCAATCTTTTGAACATCTTCTCCAGTTTTAGGCTTTACAAGTAAAGTTCCCTTGTCGCCCGAGGCAAAGAGCATATAATCCCCTTGATTCTGAAGATTTTCTCCCAATTGCTTTTCCATCTTCTTCAGCTGCCCATACTCAAGCGGAGAATAGCTTGATTTACCTATGCCTGATGCATCAACTTTATGGACTACGTTAAAGACTTCATCGATAGTCTGAGCTTTTGTGCCAAAGGCCTCATAATCGCCTTTATCATCATAGGTAATTTTCGTGTCGCCAAACGCAATCCCATCAGCATTATGCTTAAATTCACCAAGGTTTACATTTTTAACTATCGCCTTCATTTTTTCTTCGAGCGATGTTTCATTAATCGAAATGGTAGGTGTATACCGCCCAAAAGCAACGCCAATAATAGAAACGATAACTTTGGCAGCCTTTTGCCAAAAAGTACCCTCCCAAATGGAAAGAGGTTTGAGTTTACTGTTTACCTTGTCGCAAATTTTGATTGCCTGGGCAACGGCATTTTTATCCTGATCGCCGCTTTTCACGATGTCATCGATATTTTTTTGGAGATTCTCAATAGTTGTATTTATTGAGTTAAGATCTTCCCGTTCGCTGGTGTTAATCCACCAAACCCATTTGCAGCCATTCAAATCATTTTTAGCTAAAATTTTATCAATATTGTCAGATGCAGTCTTGAGGCTCTGTAAATTTGAATTTACTGTCGTCGGATCTTGTTGTACGCTCATGAGATAAAACTCCTCAAAATAATACTTTTCCTCACCTTATAGATGAATTTGAAATATTGCAAGCGATAGGCTAACAAGTTCAAGAGATGGATTTAGCTTCTGAAAATTCGCTGCAAAATTGCAGCTCTTGAACTTGTTTGTGTATTGCAGGTATACTGTCTTCTTACGATAAACAAATGAGATCATGACCTGGCAATACGACCCAAAAAATATACGTAACTTCTCCATCATCGCCCATATTGATCATGGCAAGTCAACGCTCGCAGACCGCTTTTTAGAATTCACCCACACTATCTCAAAAAGAGATATGCAGAGCCAGGTGCTCGATGGGATGGATTTAGAAAGAGAGCGCGGCATTACTATCAAAGCGCACCCTGTCACGATGTACTACAGGGCAAAAAATGGCCAAGTCTATCAGATGAATCTCATCGACACTCCAGGGCATGTAGACTTTACCTATGAAGTGTCCAGGTCCCTTTCCGCGTGTGAAGGAGCACTTCTTGTAATTGATGCGGGCCAGGGCATTCAAGCGCAAAGCCTTGCAAACGTTCATCTCGCCTTTCAAAGAAACTTGTTTGTAATACCCGTCATCAACAAAATCGACCTGCCCACAGCTGATGTTGAAGGCACTCGCAACCAGCTCGAAGAGGCGCTCGCCATGGAGGGCTCTTCAGCAATTCCCTGCTCGGCAAAGTCTGGAATCGGCATTGAAGAGATCTTAGAACGGGTAGTATCTGATGTTCCACCTCCAAACGCTACTGAAAACGCCCCTCTTCGTGCCCTCGTCTTCGACTCGCGCTTCGACCCTTATCGCGGAATTATGGTCTACATACGCGTATTCGATGGATCGATTCGAAAAGGGGATCAAATCCGCTTCATGGCCATCGATAAGGAATTTGAGATATTAGAAGTCGGCATCTTTATCCCCTCGCAAAAGGCAACGGATTCCCTCAAAGCTGGTGAGGTGGGTTATTTCCTGGCTAACGTAAAAAATACTCGCGACGTTAAGACCGGCGACACCGTCACACATGTTAAAAATGGCTCCAAAGAGGCGCTTCCAGGCTTTCAGGTCATAAACCCTGTCGTCTTTGCTGGGATTTATCCCATCGACTCTCAGGACTTTGAAACACTACGCGATGCCCTCCAAAGACTTCAGCTCAATGACTCTGCCCTCCACATAGAACAAGAGAGCAGTACTGCTTTGGGCTTTGGCTTCCGCTGCGGCTTTTTAGGCCTTCTCCACTTAGAGATCGTTGTAGCGCGGATTTCTCGTGAATTTAATCTCGATATTATCACAACCACTCCAAGCGTAATCTATAAGTTCACGTTAAATGATAGTAGCATGAAAGAGATCGACAACCCTGCCTACTATCCCGACCCCTCTTATATCGCCTCGGTTGAAGAGCCTTGGGTAAAATGCCATATAATTACCCCTTCTGAGTACTTAGGGGCAGTGATGAGCTTGACGTTGGATAAGAGAGGCTCTTGCACGAAGATGGAGACGCTCGACGCTAAACGGCTTCTCCTCACCTACCGCCTTCCTCTCAACGAAATCGTCACCGACTTTGCTGACAGATTAAAATCTGTGACAAAAGGATACGCCTCTTTCGACTATGAATTTGATGGATATGAAGAAGGTGATATCATTAAACTCGAAATCCGGGTAAATGAAGAACCTGTTGATGCATTTTCCTGCTTAATCCACAGATCAAAGGCTGAAACCCGTGGACGTGCTATCTGCGAAAAGCTTGCAGATGTCATTCCTATGCAGCTTTTCAAAGTGCCGATCCAAGCAGCGATTGGTGGAAAAGTGGTTGCTCGAGAGACAATTAGAGCTATGACTAAAAACGTCACTGCTAAATGCTATGGCGGAGATATTACTCGAAAGAAAAAGCTTTGGGAAAAGCAGAAAGAGGGTAAGAAACGAATGAAAGAGATTGGTAAAGTAACCATCCCGCAAGAAGCATTTATGGAAGTCTTACGATTGAGCGATTCATGACGTATTTACAAAATAACCCCCTTCAACAAGAACCTGTTCTACAGAAGGCTGTTTTATCAGAAGCTGATCTCCAATTGCTAACAGGTGCTTCTATCCCTCAGCATATCGCCATAATTCCCGATGGCAACCGAAGGTTTGCAAAATCATCCAACCAGCCTGCCGATTTCGGCTATATTCAAGGTACTGAGAACACAATCGAAATTGTACGAACAGCTTTGCAGCTTGGGATAAAAACAGTAACCGTCTACTCCTTTTCAACTGAAAACTGGAAGCGCCCTCAAGAGCAGATCGATCAATTTATGCATATAATTGAACACTATCTGAATAAGTATACCGAAGAGATGAGAGCACATGGAATCCGTCTCCAAACTATTGGAGTGCTTAAAGGACTTCCCACATCCCTTCAAGAGGTGATTAAAAAAGCTGTTCAGCGCACAAATGAGTGTTCAAAATTGACTCTCATTCTTGCCCTCAACTATGGCGGACGAGATGAAATCACAAGAGCTGTAAAAAAGATTGCAAAAGATATCGAATCGGGCATTCTTACTCCAGATCAGATAACTGAAGAGCTTATCTCCAACAACTTAGACACCTCTTCAATTCCCGATCCCGACCTAATTATAAGAACAAGCGGTGAGCAGCGCGTAAGCAATTTTCTTCTTTGGCAAGGCTCATATGCTGAAGTTCTCTTTCAAGATCTTCAATGGCCGGAGTTCACCCCAAAAATGTTTCTCCAAGCTATTCTTGAGTACCAACGAAGGAGCCGCCGTAAAGGGGCTTGAAATAGAAGGTGGCATGAATCAGCTATGACATATTTACAATCACTACCTAATTTCTATCAGCGTTTGATTATCAGTTTTATCATCTTAGTTCTTCTGACAGCTATATTGATCTTATCCCAAACCCCTCCCTTCGGCTGGCTTTTTGTCGGAGCCCTTACCTTCCTTCAAGCTCGAGCTCTTTATGAATACTACTACTTAGCGCAGCTAAAAGGCTTTTACCCCTCTATCAAACTGGCTATCACTACATCAGCTTTTTTGCTCGTCTCTCGATTTGTTGCAATTGAAAACCCAAGCTTTGCCTATCTCCCTGCAGTGCTCATATACGTTAGCATTTCAGCGTGCGCGCTTTCCCATATGTACAAAGCTATTGAATCAATCCCAAATCTCGCCATCACCCTCTTTGGCCTGCTCTATATAACTCTCTCCTTAAGCTGGATCTTGGAGCTCAACTTTCGAGGAGGCCTTTTTTGGGTTGTCTATGCTATTGCTGTCACCAAAGCCTCCGATACTGCTGCCTATATCGTTGGAAAAACCTGCGGCCAACACCCTTTAAGTCCCTTTTTAAGCCCAAAAAAAACGATTGAGGGAGCGGTAGGCGGCCTGCTTGGCTCTTGCCTAATGAGCGTCCTTCTTATCCTCTTTTTCCCAGGACATTCCTATTGCCCGCTCCCTTCAGTTTTTGAAGGGGCTATTTTAGGACTTATTATGGGTACTGCTGCAACATTTGGAGACCTTGTAGAATCTCTCCTCAAGCGGGATGCAAAAGTCAAAGATAGCGGATCGCTTCCTGGCCTCGGCGGAGCACTCGATATGGTTGACTCATTGATTTTCACTATCCCTCTGTTGTACATTTATTTAAGAGCACGAGCATTTTTATGATTATCACTATTGATGGCCCGGCAGGCACGGGAAAAAGTACAACAGCGAGAAAAGTTGCCGAAGAGATGAGCTATTGCCTTTTAGATACAGGCGCCATGTACCGAGCAATTACGTGGGGTGTAATTCATTATAATATCGCACATCAAGATCCTCAAGCTCTTCAAAAATTCCTCCAAGAGCATCCTCTCAAACTCACAAGCCGATTTGGAGAGCGCCGCTATTTTTTAAATTCCGAAGATGTTTCAGAGCATATTCGATCGCCCGAAGTAACGGCCCTTGTCTCGCAAATTTCTGCCTATCCCATAGTTCGTGAAGCCTTAGTTCCCATCCAGAGACAGTCTGTGCAGGGAATGAATGCTGTCTGTGAAGGGCGCGATATGGGAACGACAGTCTTTCCTAAAGCGAACTTGAAGATCTTTCTTACGGCAAACTTAGATACTCGTGCCCAGAGGCGTTTTTCAGAGCTTAAACAAAATGGCAAGCTCTCCCCCACCGACACTCTTGAATCGATCAAAGTAAATATTAATAAGCGCGATGAGTTTGATGCAGCCCGGGAGCACTCTCCTATGAAGCCTGCAGAAGATGCAATCCTCATCGACACAAGCGCTCTTACCCTCCAGCAAGTCGTCGATCAAATCATCATCTTGACAGAACAAAGATCAGATTAACGTATCCTCTTTCCGATTCAACGCAAAGGCGCAAAGACTTGAAAGGCGCAAAGATGGAAAATGATTTATCAAATAAAATTATTGGTGCAGCTATCGAGGTTCACAAAATTTTGGGTGGACCTGGTTTACTCGAAAGTATATATGAAGCTGCATTGTGCCAAGAACTTTCATTACAAGGCATGAAAGTTCAAAGGCAGTTAGCTGTCCCAGTGACCTACAAGGGAATAGAGATCAAAGATCCTCTCTATGTTGATATCCTGGTAATTAACAAAGTGATTATAGAAATCAAAGCAACTGAAAAAAATAACCCAATCTACGAAACCCAAGTGCTTACCTATTTAAGGTTAACTGGTATCAAATTGGGGCTACTTATTAATTTTGGTAATAGTCACGTGAAAAATGGTATTTCACGTATTGTTAATGGTCTGTAGGCCATCTTTGCGCCTTTCAAATCTTTGCGTTTAATTTTCTAATTCATAGACTTTAGGCCATCTTTGCGCCTTTGAGTCTTTGCGTTTAATTATTTCCACATTCACTGACCATACTTTTCATGTATGGGACCGCGTCTTAAAGACAAAAGAATTATGAGAGCACCCAAGGCCATAGTCTGGATTGTATTTTCGTCTTGAGGAAAGGCATACCAGGTAACTAAAATCAAAACAGCACCTAAAATGATGTTTAACAGCCTCCAAGCACGAACAACCTCTGCCATAGTAACAATAGAAACAACTGTTACAAACGACCCTGCAATATGGTCAAGATCTTGAAGAGAACCTGTGATCCCGTAGAGAGCTGGTGCCATCATAAGATAGATACCCATAAGCGCCGATAAAACAAGGTTAAAGGGCACGGAAACACCTGTCTTGATGCTTTTGACATAGAGCTTCTCGATGCCTTCTACCTGAGCTTGAATACGCTCTTCACTCTTGGCTCCATGCCAGAAAGCGTGCGCAAAGGTCTCTCCAGCCTTTAGGCAACCTCGGATGTAGTGTAATGCTGCCCAAACCTCATCAATGGCCAGAAGAATCATACCCAGCATGATGATGGTGGTAGCCAAGCACCAAGCGCACCATGAGCCAATAACCAAAGGCTGGCATAAGACATATAGGATGCTTACTGAACCTAATACAAAAACCAGAATCCCAAAAAATATAACGAGCCATGGCATCGTGCGCCATCTTTGAGAGTCTCCCATGCACGCCATCAGCATCACAAGCGAAAAGCCGACAGCGCCAAGTCCCGCATCAGAAATAGGAATTGATTTGGAGATGGTCGACGTAACCACATTTAATGTTCCGTTAGGGAATATCGGGTCATAAATCGTGTGGATAAAGCCGAGTTGATAGGCTGCCATATAACGAGTAACCATCCAGCCAAAAAACGCTAAAGCCGCAATAGGCAGTCTCTGCGTCCAAGCAGAAGGGTTATAAGACCATCCAGAAGGTGTTGCATCCGAAAATTCAAGCAAGCCTGGAAGCCCAGGAATAATCACTGCAAAGGTAATAGCTAAAACACCAACAAGGGTGTCATTGGCATAAGAAAATGCATTGGGAGAATGATATATGAGTGGGTAGAGCTGCATCCAAACCCCGATGAGTGCAATAATCCATGGAGCCGCTTTTCGCTTTTCATTGAGAGAGATCCATCCAAAAAAGATTAAAAGAAAACCACTGATGGCATCGCAAAGAGCCGTGGGGAAATGGCTAATTTCAAATGTGGGAATATTAGCTAATAGCCAAAACCCAAGACCAATAACAACATAGCGCGACCAAACAACTTGATGCATAATTAAAATAATTCCTACTGCTTATCGTAGAATTATCATGCGCCTAAATAAGATCAAGTACGAATTACTTTTTTAAGTCCATTGAGCATGGAAGAACTCTCCTCTAGGAGAATCCAACCGCTCAAATGTATGGGCGCCAAAAAAGTCTCTTTGAGCTTGAATCAGATTTGTCGGCAGACGCTTTGATCTAAATCCATCAAAGGAGGCCAAAGCCGCCGCTGTACAGGGAATCGGAATTCCTGAAAGGAAAGCTCGAGATACTGCTAGTCTCCAGGCTGGAACCGCTCTCAACAGCTCTGTTCTAAAATAGGGAGCAAGAATGAGTGTCTTTAAGTCTGGCTGAGCATCAAAAGCATCCTTAATTTTAGTTAAAAAACCACTTCGTATGATGCAGCCATTTCTCCACATAAGAGCAATAGAACCCATATTGAGCTTCCAGCCAAAATCATGCTCTGCTTGACGCATCATCTGAAAGCCTTGCGAGTAGCTCATGATTTTGGAAGCGTACAGGGCTTGGGCGATAAGCTGGATAAATTCGGTATTTGTAATGGGCTGTACTTCAGAACCCAAAAGAATAGAGGCTTCTTGCCGCTCATCATATTGAGCAGATAGACAGCGAGCAAAAACAGCTTCAGAAATAAGTGTCAATGGGACACCCATGTCTAAAGCACATACAGATGTCCACTTCCCAGTTCCTTTCTGCCCTGCAACGTCTAAAATATGGTCGACGAGAGGCTCTCCATCGACATCTTTTTTCTGAAATATCTGACTTGTAATCTCAATTAAATAACTGTTTAAGGGGCTCTTATTCCAATCAAAAAAGACTTGCCGCAGCTGATCGGGTTTAAGACCTAAGCCGCGCTGTAAAAAATCATAAGCTTCTGCAATCAGCTGCATGTCGCCATATTCAATGCCGTTATGAACCATTTTCACAAAATGGCCAGCGCCGCCCTCTCCAACCCAGTCGCAGCAAGGCTCGCCATTGTCCGCTTTGGCAGCGATAGCTTGAAAAATAGGTTTAACAGCTGGCCATGCCGCAACATTACCTCCAGGCATGATGGACGGCCCATGTCGAGCACCCTCTTCTCCACCTGAAACGCCAACGCCTAAAAAGAGAATCCCCTTTTTCTTCAGCTCTTCGACTCGACGGTTTGTGTCCAGATAATGGCTGTTGCCGCCATCGATAATAATATCACCCTTTTCAAGATAGGGAAGGCATTGAGCGATAAGCTCATCGACTGGAGCACCCGCTTTCACCATGAAAAGAACTCTTCTTGGCCTTTTCAACTTTTTGAAAAAATCTTCGTACGAGTGCGCCCCTTGAATTCCCGAGCCTTTGGCTGATCCTTTAAGGAAATCGTCAACTTTTGAAACGGTTCGGTTATAAACTACTGTTTTAAAACCCTTTTCTTGGATATTTAAAACCAAGTTTTGGCCCATGACGGCCAAACCAATAAGACCAATATCTGCAGTCATATGATCACCTAAATTTACCTTAACTGGAGTCTATCTGACTCTTTAATTGTCTGAAAGGATGAGGAGGTGTAGCATGGTCGCCTGCACTTCCTGTCCTCGTAGCTCAGTGGATAGAGCGGACGCCTCCTAAGCGTCAGGTCGCGCGTTCAATTCGCGCCGGGGACAACTTCTCTTAAATACTTCTAAAATAGGAATCAATTCCAGAGGCTATGCCTAGAGCGACTCGCTGAAGGTATCGCTTTTTGGAAAGCCTTACTGCTTCTTGAGGAGATGTTATGTAGCCGCATTCAACCAGAACTGCGGGCATCTTTGTCTCTCTAATTACGCAGAAATTTCCATGGCGAACACCGCGTGCTGGACTCTTCGTTGCTCGAACAACGTTGTCGAGAAGACATTTTCCTAATAGCTCAGAAGCTATTTGGCGCTTATCGCTTAATCTATTTTTGAAGAAATATACCTCAATTCCTTGCACTTGGCTTTTTGGGCAAGAATTGTAGTGAATGCTGACAAAAATATCGCCATGACCTCTATCGGCAAATCGAACTCGGTCAAAGAGCGGAACGGTGTAGTCTCCCGTTCTTGTCATGATCACTCGATAACCAAGCGATTTGAGACGGACTGCTGCGCAATTTGCTGTATAGAGAGTTAAATTCTTTTCAATAAGGCGTGGAGGCTCTTTTCTACGAGCGCCTGGATCTTCTCCACCGTGGCCTGCATCAATTACTATAATCTTTGAACGGGGCGGGCTCTGTTTAACAGCCGTTCGTACTACAGGCTGCTCTTGATTGGATCTTCGCGGGCCGCCGCAGGATGTGCAGACAATAATTGCGAGAATACAATGTATAATATAGTTCATAGTGTCGCCTCGTAGGCAACCAGAACATCATCAAATGGGATAACGCGATCAAAGAATTCTTGTTTCTTTTCGTGTCCCTTGCCAGCGATTAACACAATATCCTCGGCTGTTGCTTTTGACAAAGCAAACGCTATTGCCTCTTTTCGATCAAGAATATCATACTGTTTTTGAAAATCTTTAAACCCTTTTTTGATCTCTTCGATAATCGCTTGCGGCTCTTCACTTCGTGGGTTGTCAGAGGTAAGAATAACAAGATCGGCTAAACTTTCTGCAATCTGCCCCATTCTTGGCCGCTTTTCTCGATCGCGATCGCCTCCGCAGCCAAAGACGACAATAAGCTTACCCTTCGTGCAGGGCCTCAATGTTTGGAGAACATTTTTCAAAGCGTCTTCTTTGTGGGCATAGTCGATATAGATCTGCAAGCCCTTGGAATTTTCAACCCGTTCAAGCCTTCCAGGAGGGCCTTTAAAGGTTTTGCAAGCTGCAATAATGACATCGAGAGAAAGGCCTGAAGCAAGTGTAACGCCAATGGCTGCCAGCATGTTTTCAACGTTAAAAAGACCTACGAGAGGTATTTCAACACTGTATTTCCTGTTTTTATAGTGTAGTTCAAAAGTTGTCTTCTGTTTTGAAAAGGCTATATTTTTTGCCTGCAGATCTGCTTGAGCCAAGATAGAATAGGTAAGCTTGTCTACTCGAAGCCCCTCCAAAAACCTGGAAAGCCATGGGCTATCACTGTTTACAACTGCACACTTTGGCTTATGCGGTTTTGCTGCCAGCTCTTTAGGCACGAGCGATCGAATGAGCAGGTTTTTTGCATCGCAATACTCTTCCATCGACTTGTGGTAGTCGAGATGCTCATGCGTCAAGTTAGTAAAGGCGGCAATATCAAATTCAATCCCCTCCACACGGCCTTGACAAAGCGCATGAGAGGAGACCTCCATAACGCCTGCTTTGGCACCAGCCTTAGCCATGTCATAAAGTAACTGATGTGTTGTGGGGGCATCAGGTGTTGTGCGCTCTGCAGGGATTCGAACGCCTCCAACGATATACTCAACAGTTCCAATAAGCCCTGAATGAATTTTGGCCATTTCAAAAATATGGCGAATCGCGTACGCCGTGGTTGTCTTGCCGGAGGTTCCTGTCACACCAACCATCAGCATCGTATCCGATGGCTTTCCATAGAGAACATGAGCAAGCTTTCCCTCAGCTTCTAGAATATTTGTACTCTTGAGCTGAACAGCATTGAGTTCTGGATTAATTATCTCAGTCAAAACGACTACAGCGCCTCGATTCACAGCGTCGATGCTGTAGCGGTTGCCATCCTCTTTTGCACCTCTCTTGGCAACGAAGAGTGAGCCAGGAGCAACTTTTTGAGAGTGGCAAGTGATGTTTGTGATATTGGGATTGAGCTTTTGCGGGTTATAAACAACAAGCTCAGGAAAATGCTTCAGTAGCTCAAACAGCTTCATACTTCTCAAGATATTACAGGATCTTGCAGGATCCTACGAATTACTTTTTGTAGCAATGAGAATGTATAACCACGACTTGGCAAAAAATTAGCTCTTCACTCTTGACATAACCTATCTAATCGGTTATATAACCGATTAGATAGGTTGAAATATGCTCGAATACCTCTTCACTAACAAAAATGTAGAAAAGATTCTTATGTATCTACATCTACATCAGAAAGCAAATGCGACAGAACTGAGTCGCTCATTTAATTCTTCGCTCGACCCCATTCAAAAAACACTCAGAAAACTCGAAGAGGGAGGCCTTCTCGTCAGTTTCTTAGAAGGACGGACGCGCGTATTTCAATGGAATCCTCGTTACCCATTTTTGCCTGAAATCCAAGCACTTGCAGAAAAGGCCTACACCTTTCTCCCAATTCACATTCAGGAAACCTACTACCAATCGATGAAAAGAAAGCGCCCCAGAAAAACTTTAAAACCTCTCTAACAGTATGGACTTATCAAATATCGACATCAAAGAATTCGCTTGCTTCATTTATGAAACACTTAAACGAAACGGGATTGATGCTGTTTTGGTAGGCGGCGCCTGTGTCTCTATTTACAGCCCAAATCGCTATCAATCTTATGACCTTGATTTTGTAACGTTTGAGGAGCTAAAACTAATTGAAAAAGTTCTTGGAACCCTGGGATTTAAACGCACTGGTCGCAACTTCAGCCATGAGCAATGTCCCTACTTGATCGATAGGACATGAGTCAGTTCGATTTTTTGAAACTTTGAAAACAGCGATGGGCTCTTTAAAATTACTTACACCGACCGATTGTGTTAAAGATCGCCTGTCCGCATTTTTTCACTGGAACGATGCACAAGCACTTGAACAGGCACTTTTAGTAGCAAAAGGCCATCCCATCGACCTTGATAATATCAAAGATTGGGCAATAGATGAAAAGCATCTACATAAATTTGAACAATTTTTGAAAAGGCTTCAGTCGACTTAAAGTTCTAAAAACCGTTTAACTCTATGGCGCCATTCGATCACAATATAACGGTTACTACAACTAAATTCTCTTTCTGTGTTCTCTTTGGTGAATTCGTCGAACTACAATAATTTAACTCTCTTTTTTCCCATTCCATTTATCGTAGAGCTTTTGGAGCGCTTCGGTTTCTGCCATCCAGTCGGCCTTCGATAGATCGGATCGAGGATCGCCCTTGGGATAGCCGAAGGGATCATCGGGGCGAACACCCAAATACTCAAGCGTTCGAGCGGCAATGTTTCGAAAGGTGGGCGCAGCACACGTTCCACCCATATGGTTTAATCCGCGGCCTGGAACATAGCCTGGAGCTGGCTCATCAAGCCCGACAAGAAGCACAAATCGAGGGTTGGAAGCTGGAGCAAACCCTACAAAGCTTGCATAGTGGCGCTTATCGGAATAGGCTCCGCCGACGAGCTTCATGCTCGTCCCCGTTTTGCCAACCTCTGTAAAGCCTGCAATATCGGCTCGAACGGCTGATCCGCCCGGCTTCGTGACAAACTTCAACGCACGTACGACTGTTGCAACGATCTCTTCATCAAGCACACGTGGAAAGGTCTTGGTACTGGTATCAAGAACCACCTTATCGTTTTGAATCACTCGGCGAATGAGTGTGGGCGTTGGCAAATACCCGCCGCTTGCAAAGACGCAAAAGGCTCGAGCCATCTGCAAGCTTGTTGTCTGCAAGTTATAGCCCATGGCGAGTGAATAGGGCGTCGCCTTCGACCATTCGGCACGGCCGTTAGGGTGCAATTTTCCAGGCAGCGGTACAACTCCCGAACTCTCTCCTGGCAGCTCAATCCCAGTCTTCTGCCCAAATCCAAAAGAGTTTGTTAACTCGTTTCTATACCACTGATCCCCTAAAGCATTGGTAAAGCGGCCTGCAAGGGTCGCCATGTAGATATTTGAAGATTTTTGCGTACCCATGTACATGTTGAGGCATTTGTGGAAGTGAACATCGGTAATTGCCTTCCTACGGCCCGGGAAATTTCCCTTGGAGGTGTTGATCTTTTCAAACGGGTCAAAGATAGGCTTTTTTCCTTGCGACTTACATATGGCATTTGCCTTTAAGGCTAGTGCTAAAGTGATTGCTTTAGTGGGTGATCCAGGCTCATTTGTATCCGTGATCGCCTTCACCTTCGATTCTTGAGCAAGTTCTGGTCTGATAAAAAAGCGTTTATATTCATCCGGATTGAAGAAGGGGTATTGTGCAAGGGCTATAATATGGCCAGTTTTGGGCTCAATGAGTACTGCCCAAGCACTCTTTGCTTTGTACAAGAGGGCTGACTTTTCAAGCTCCTCTTCCGCAATCGCCTGAACGACTGGATCAATCGTCAATTCAATGTCTGAGCCGTTCTGAACATGTTCAAGAATCTCTTGCATTTCTATAAGATGCCGTGGAGAGCGAGCCATGCGCTTTAATCCCAGCTTTCCCTCTAAATAGCGGTTGAGCGAGAGTTCTAAGCCGCCTGTTGGAAAAGATCTGAGAGTATTTTCATCTTTTCTCTCCTGAACGGTGTGAAGTACCTGTCCCATAAGCCGGCCATTAGGATGTACTCGTCGATAGTCTTGGATGAAGAAGAGAGCATTTGAGGGAAGACGCTCTTCGCGCGCATATTGTCTCCACCAGGATAAAAAGGTGCGTTTTTGCTCCTCTTCGATCCATGAAACAAGCCTTCTTGATCTGCTTGTTCGAGTAATCTCCCTTTTCAATTTTTTGGCTTCTGTAAGGGTGGGAGAGAGCATCCGCAAGATAGATGCCACGATCTCTTTTCTATTTTCGGCTGGAATCGATTTTGGATCGGCATAAAGGTGGGAGACGGGAACTTCAACTGCCAGCATGCAGTTGTTCATCCGTGTCCGCGCATAAATCTTGCCCCTTTGAAAAGGCTGCCGGATGGAAATAAAATGCTGAGCATCAGCCTTTTTTGTCCATGTACTGTAATCAACAACTTGAAGCTTATAAAACTTTAAAAAGAGCAGCGTGAAGAAGCCAAAGAGAACCATCCAAAGAAGAAGAAAATACCGTTTTTGCTTTGGTGACACTGCAAACACCTTAAATTAGAGCAACAATATCCAGACTAACTATGTGGATGCAAGATAATTACATCTTCTTCAAAAGGCTGGGATAGATGCGAATAGGTTGGCTTCTTCAAAAGCTGAATCAAGTTGATTGGACTTTTAAATGCAGTAATTTCGACATTGAGGCGATCAATTTCTCCCTCAATCGTCTTCACCTCCTGCTCAATCTCTGGAACATCCATCTTTAACTGTGTAAGGGATAGAGTATCCCGAATAATCAATGAGAAACATATTGCCGTAGAGACAAAACAGACGATGATAGATTGGAGAGTGGTCATTGTGTTTTTGTTTTCGTTTCCATTTTGATCACAACTTCAGTATTTCGATCTTGTGAAACGGTGGTAGAAAACGCAACGTCAAGATCTGTGCCTGTTTCGTCAAAGTCAAGCACTCCTCCAGGTTCATTAGAGGGACGTTTTGCCTCAAGTACGGTATTATGTTCAACGCGCTGAAACTGTAGAGACTTTGAGTTTTCATCCCAGATAAATGACTGATCAATTTTATGTTTGTCTTTTCTCTGAAGATAAACATCAGCCATACTAGTTGCCAAAAACGACGCGGGTTTATCAAGATCAAGGGTAAGTTCACTTTGATCTATCGCCGAATTCATCATCAATTGAGCGGTCATCTCTTCCGCGCGATCTTTTTCTACTTGTTTGCTTAGCAGATAGCTAAAGACTGTTTCAGCGATAATAGCTGGATTAACTGATTTTACCGCTCCTACGACTGCATCTGCCAAAGGTGACTCAGGATCAGGTAATATTTCTTTGTATTTTGCATACTCCCCTATAGATAGTCCACCAAGCTTGCATGCTTCTCCTCCCATCCTTCCAAAAGTATTGAGCACTTTATCGAAATTTGGAATCTTTTTGCTCCATTTATTTGTGAGCTGCATCAGCTGTTGATCCTTTGGAGTATTATTGGCACCGGCGATTTGTTCAGACGAATAGGCATCTTTTCCTACACTTTGAATTTTTTCTGATGGAATCGTTTGAGTCGTATCCCAAATCTGCTCTTGAAGCTTCTTAGCTTCTCCTTGCAACCGTGTAATGAGCTCTTTATTTTTGAGCATGAAGGGGGCTAATTTCTCATTGCTACAGAGAATGACAACTTGGTAAAGTTTATCAAGTTTTTCGCTAAGCGGCTTTTTAGTATCGTGAAGAAAAGCAAGAAGATTATCAAGATTAGCTGTATTAATCTGAGCAGGATTTTTGAAGAAATAGTTTAGTACATCTTCATTATCCGTTTTAAGGAGCTGTGCAAGTTCTTGCTGAATCGGTCCTATCAGCTCCTGAACTGGAAAAAATATCTTCGTAGCACCATACATCTGATTATTTTTGACCAAATTCAGAGTTTCAATCCTTGCCTGCAAAGAATTATGCTTATTGTTAACGAAGGCCGTTGTCTTTGCAGCAAGTCTGTCCTCAACCCAAAAGTGTAACTGGGAAGGAATATTTCCGAAGAATTTCTCTTCCTTATTGTTTGGATTATCTCGATATTCAGCATCGCCAATTAATTTGTTAAATTCCTCTATTTCTTGTTTAGGATTAATAAAAGATTTTTCAAGGAAGGATGCATATTTGTTAATTTCATGAGGGTTGTCTACAAAATATGTATACACATTAAATAGTCCAACAGGATCCTCTAAACCACCCTTTAGACCAACCTGTAAAGCAGGATTATTCTTTACCTGTTCTAGAAGAGGTTTATAAACTTCAAGCTTGTTGAGTCGATTTTTTTCTGTCTTTGCGATCTCTGGATTTTCTTTTAGTAATTTACTAATGATTTCCTTTTCTTTTTCTTTAAATACCGTTGCATCTTCATTTGGGTGTTTCTCTGTAAATTTATCTGGAAATTTCTTTTTGAGAGCATCGTCTATAGAACTTCCAACCTCTCCCGATTTATCTAAAAATACACACTGCACCCAAAACCTAGTTTCTGGAGATTTTTTCAACTCTTGTGACTCTAAAACTTTCTGCCAATCTTTGAATTCCTCTGGCTTAAGCTTTTCATCCCGGTGATTTAAATTAAGCTTTGAAAGATCCTTAATCAAAGAACATTGCTTATCAGGAAGCTCTTTGAGTATAGATTCATCCGAAAGCAGCTGTTTCAATAAATCTGGTTTTTTCAGAAGCACTCTTTGAACATCTTGGAATATAGCTGGGTCCTCTTTACCATAGGCAATAATAAGTTCTTTTAAAGCGCTTCCCTTATCGTTTTTAATATTCTCAAAAGCAGTATCAAACCTTTTCAAACTCACAACTTTTTCTTTGATATAGGGCAAGCTTTCAAGTGCCTTTACAGCATTCTCAGGATTAATCAACAGATAATCAATTG
>Ga0206912_1132_pt1 | contig 19741 bp, 28 predicted proteins | sample Alteio_BWOrgHeat_75_FD_152933 | JGI IMG/M metagenome (GOLD analysis project Ga0206912, IMG submission 152933) | Enriched cells from forest soil in Barre Woods Harvard Forest LTER site, Petersham, Massachusetts, United States -... | ecosystem: Environmental > Terrestrial > Soil > Temperate forest >... | reverse complement strand
GCCCCGCCGCCATGCCGCCCCATCCCACCATAAGTGTCAACAATGATCTTGCGCCCAGTGAGCCCCGTATCGCCCATAGGCCCGCCAATAACAAACCGGCCGGTAGGATTGATGTGATACTTGGTGTCCGCATCGAGAAGATGCGTAGGAATTGTCGCCTGAATCACGTGCTTCAAAATATCAGCACGGAGCTCATCGTTGCCGACAGTCTCCGAATGCTGCGTCGAAATAACCACAGCGTCCACGCGAACTGGCTTGTGATTCTTGTCATACTCAACCGTAACCTGCGACTTCCCATCCGGCCGCAAATAAGGAAGCTTCCCATTCTTGCGAACCTCCGAAAGCCGCATCGCCAGCTTATGCGCCAAAAGAATCGGCGTAGGCATCAACTCGGCATTCTCATCACAAGCATACCCAAACATCATTCCCTGGTCGCCGGCGCCGCCTGTGTCGACGCCCATGGCTATGTCGCCGGATTGTTTGTTGATGCTGGAGATTACGGCGCAGGTGTTGGAGTCGAAGCCGTAGAGGGCATTGTTGTATCCGATGGATGAAATCATTCCGCGGACCAGGGACTGGAAGTCTACGTAGGCCTTAGTCGTGATTTCTCCGGCGATTACAACCAGGCCTGTGGCGGTGAGGGTCTCGCAGGCTACGCGGGACATCGGGTCGTCGGTCAGGCAGGCGTCCAGGATAGCGTCGGAAATCTGATCTGCGATCTTATCGGGATGGCCTTCGGTAACGGATTCGGACGTAAAGAGATAAGGGTTCTTGGATGACAAATCAACTTCTCCTTAAGCGGTCTGGGTGGGGTATACAACGCTACAGCAGCCAGAAATTAGCTTTGGTGGACTACTAAAAAGTTACCAGAGACAGAGGGGGAAGGCAATGGTTTTGCGGCTGGACGGAGACCCAATGCATTGAGCGGACATCCCCCGCAGCGTAGGGCGGACACTCCTGTCTGCCGCCTTTGAGACTGTTTTCCTAACCGCAGTGTTTGGACAAAATTTTGGTATCGCATAGTCGTCTGCTACAGTGTTGAGCAAATTGCTAGTGAGGTGATCTATGCGTCTCCGGTATGTTTGCACCGCTTTGATTCTAGGAGGCTGTACGCTCGCGGGCTCTGCGCAAACGGGTTCAATAAGTGCGAAGGTGGCCGCCGGCACCCAAATGTCACCCGGGCAGGCGCAGAATGAGTTGCTGAACCTCTTCGAGCATCAGTTTATGGGAGTCGCGCAGGCGATGCCTGCCGACAAATACGGCTTTGCGCCTAATGCGGCAATCTTTATGGCCTCGCAGGGCGCAAAGTATGACGGGGTTCGCACGTTCGCGCAGGAAATATCGCACGTCACAACGGCGAACTACTATTTCGCTTCGAAGATTCTTGGGGAGAGGATGCCGGTGGACCCGAAAAGCACTCAGGGTCTGACGACGAAGGATGAACTCCTGAAGGCCGCTGCGGATTCTTTCGCCTATGCACACAAGGCGCTCGCGACGATTACTCCCGAGAATGCCTACACTGCTATTGACGGTGTCGACGGTCTGCACACGCGGTCGCTCGTCGCATCTTTCATCTCGGCTCATGGATACGACCACTATGGGCAGATGGTCGAGTATCTGCGCATGAACGGCGTTGTGCCTCCGGGCTCGAAGTGAGTCGGGTGCCCCAGGTCTCGCCGTTTTTGCGAGACGTGGGAATACCGCCCGCTCCCTCCAGCCTCGTATCAGGGCGGTTTCAAGCGCCTGCCCTGGGCGAGGCCGAAGGCTGCTGCCCACTTTGTCATTCCGAGCGCAGCGAGGAATCTGCTTTTCTAATCCCCAACCACATTTGTCATCCTGAGCGCAGCGAAGGACCACTGCATTCTCCCGACACCGCGTGGGCGGCTGGCCCACCTTTGCGTTTTTCTGCAAAGGTGGGGACTCAAGCAGCCTACACCGACGTTCTTGATCTTTGCGACCGCTAACTGATTTGCACGGTCGCTGGAGATGTTGGGTACGATCCTAGCTTGCCTCTAGATGTGAAAGAAAAAGCTGCGGCCGCCAGCCTCATCGCTTCCCACCTTTACAAAAAGCGTAAAGGTGGGCCAGCCCCCTGGGATCTATTCGTAGGGGCTTTGTGCAACGCGGTACATCCCATCTGAATACGATTGCCGAGTCCTAGCAGCTTCGCCTTGTATTCGCCTAAGAAAGATGAGAAACTCGGCACAATGATCTGGCTTCCTGCCCGCCGCCTAGTCGTTCCCTTTCCTGGCCTAGTTTTCCCGATGCGAAGGCACGAATTCTGGCGTCTCTCGTATCGAAGGAATCGTTACCTTGAGCACGCGACTGAAGAAGAACTGATGAGCCGCGCACGCGACATTATCAGCAACATCACTGAACTGACTTATGACGGCAAGATCGGGATGATCTTACACAGCGAAGGTGGAACATTTTGGGTTGAGTTGTTCACACACGTTTTGGAAGAACTGGCAGCGCGTGGTTCCGGTTTTAAGGATGGCTTCTTGCAGGATGCGGCGATTCCTAAGCCCTCCTTCCCAATCGACCCAAGGGCGAAGAGTTTGGTGCGGCAGATTGGGCCGGGTCTAGGAAATCAGCGGTATGTGGTGAAACTCGGAAACGCGAAATACCTTCAGCCTGCTTTCGAACAGGGGAGCTGGCGTATCTCACCCGCGTCGAGCTATGCTGACCCGTCTCTCAACACTGCTCAACGCGACAAAGAACTGGAGATGAACGTCTACCTGCCAAAATCGAAAATGAAGTTCTGGGATGGCAAAACTGGAAAGTTCAAAGGTGATGGAGAGTCACTGGGGAACATCAAAGTCATGTCCCAGCTTACGACTGACTACTATGTGAGTTGCCTGACCGGATAATTAGATTTGCGGCTGTTCGACGACTTTGATGCCGATTCTTGCATTGTTATTACTGACTACAGGGAGTTCGCAAAGCGCATGTTCGCAGCGGCGAAAAAGGGTCTTCCATCGTGGTGGCACGGCATCTTCCGAAGTGTTGAATACATCGACCCATTTCGGCCACCGAAGGGTGATCTTGATCTGTTTTGCTCGAAAGATTTTCGATTCTGTTATCAGAAAGAAATTAGGTTTGCATGGATTCCGGACCGCGAAGCTAAGAATCTGGATCATCTTCAGCTAGAAGTTGGCGACATTTCAGACATTGCGCGTTTTGCGAAGCTCTAGAGATACTCTATGAAGACCGTCTACGTGTTGGGCGCCGGCGCATCGAAGCATGTCGGCTACCCGCTGGCTTCCACAATGGGAGAAGAGATGCTCGCGTGGATGTCAACGCGAGACAGGTATCGAGACACAGCGGAAGCCATCGAGGAAACTTTCGGCGATGCACCCAACATCGAAGACGTGATAACGGCTCTCGACAATATCATCGCGTCGCTGGAAGATGCCAAAGAACTCGAAGACCGTGAGCGACGCACGATTGCTGCTCACCAGCGCAGCATGCTCGCTGAAGTTCTGCCGCAATGGTTCGTAGAGATACACGGCAACCCGGCCCCTGGCTACCAGCAGTTTGCTGAGAACATCGTTCAACCCGGCGATGTAATCATCACGTTTAACTACGATGACTCACTTGAACGCGAACTGAAGCGCGTCGGCAAATGGGATGTGTCGCAGGGCTACAGTTTTCAGATTGCAAATTCTGCACACCCGTCAGCCGTCGTCATGTTGAAACTCCACGGCAGCATGAACTGGCTTGTGTCGATCTTCAACGGGGCAACGTCGGGTACTTTCGCAATTAGCGGGCTCAGTTCCCTTGGAGGATGTCCCTGCATCGCTACAGATTTTCTCAAGTTCCTTGGGTATGAAGACATGAAGGGAACGTTCCCCGGCGGCGGTGGGTTTCCTAGTCTCATCTTGCCGGGTCGAACGAAGGTATTTCATTACGGCACGTCATTTGGGCCAGAGCACAAGGAGTTCTTCGACTCGCTCTGGTCGCAAGCTGCCTATGCATTGAAGCGCGCCGACAGGCTCGTGCTGTGCGGCTACAGTCTGTTGCCCGTCGATGAGCGTGGGTGTGAGCTGCTATTGAAAGCTCCTAGCCGTTCCGCCGAAGTCACCATAGTGTCGGGCAGTCAGGGGCAGCGCATCGCGAGGCAGTTCAAGGAAGCTGGTTTCGAGAACGTAAAGCCCATCGAGGGCGGGCGCTTCGAGAGTTGGGTAAAAGGGACTTGGTGAGAGTCGCCACCTTCAACATTAACAACATCAATAAGCGGCTCGACAACCTCTTGGCTTGGTTAACGAAAGCTGAGCCGGACGTGGTGAGTCTCCAGGAACTTAAGGCAGAGCAGGAAGCCTTTCCCGTGAATGCCCTTCGAACACTCGGGTACGAGGCGGTCTGGCAAGGAGAGCGCTCCTGGAACGGCGTGGGCATTCTCGCGCGAAACCACGTTCCCGTGCTGACGCGCACAAGTTTGCCGGGAGATCCCGAGGTTCATAAAAAAGATCAGCAAGCTCGCTACATCGAAGCGGCGGTTCAGGGAGTGCTGATTACTTCCATCTACCTCCCCAATGGGAATCCGCAGCCTGGACCGAAATTCAATTACAAGCTGGCCTGGTTTGAGCGCCTGATTGCCCACGCCGCCGAACTCATGGCGAGCGGTGCACCCGTGGTGCTGGCCGGTGACTACAATGTCGTGCCGACACCGCAGGACATCTATCCGACTCGGTCGTTGGATAACAACGCGTTAATCCAACCCGAGAGCCGACAGGCCTTTGCGCGCTTGCTGGCTCAAGGCTGGACCGACGCCTTGCGGAAGCTGCATCCGGACGGGCCGCTCTGGACATTCTGGGATTACAAATTTGAGCGGTGGCAGAAAGACAAAGGCATGCGACTCGATCACGTTCTGCTCTCACCGAATTTGTCGGTCCGGCTCGTGGACGCCGGCGTTGACCGATGGGTGCGTGGGCAGGAAAACGCGAGCGACCATGCCCCAACATGGATCATGCTCGATCTCTAGACCAGAATCGAGGTTCCAGCCAGCGTTTCTGGGACTGAGAGCTAGAGGAAAGCGCGGGGGCTTTAGCTCACCCATACGGCCAGTTCCACACGGTGACATGTCACCGCGCGGTTTTTGGGCAAATTGCCGATTTCTTGTCAATAGAATAGGAAGTGCATCGTTGAGCCAAGTTGCTGAAATCGCGGTAAATAGAGTCTCGCCACCCGTGGCATGTTTACCCCCTTCAACGTGCTATGCTTGAAATATAGTGATTTTTCGAAGACGCGGCTCCCTTGCGGGCCGCGTTTTTTATTGGTGGAAAGACTGGGGAAGCCATATGAAAGTTTCCGGCGCAAGCATCCGGCATAAAAAACGGCGCGGCGAATGGGCGGAATTACGCTTCATGGCTCGCGCTTCCGAGCATGGATTTTCCGTGAGTAAGCCTTGGGGCGAAAGCGAACCCTATGACTTTATCGTCGCGCATCGGGGCCGCTTTCTGCGGGTTCAGGTCAAATCCACGACCTACAGTAGAAGTCGTTCCTACTATTGCCAGCTTCGCGGACGCCGCGGCGCTTACACCAGCCAGGAAGTTGACTTTGTCGCCATGTACATCATCCCAAAAAACATATGGTTCATATTTCCCATAGACGTCGTATTGAGGGAGAAGCACAACGTGATTTTGTCCCCGCATAAGGAGGTTTCGAAAAACGGCGCCTACGAAGAGGCCTGGCACCTGATGCTGAGCCAAGGCCAGGGAGGCAGTAAGGAGGACTCAGTCTGAAAAAATTACGAAGAATTGTCATTCCGAAGCGCGGTTTACCGCGCGAGGAATCTGCTGTTCGCCTTCAAAAAGCAGATTCCTCACCGCCAAGGCGATTCGGAATGACAAGGCAAACCGACGAAAGTTATTTCTCTTTTTCTTCGGGAATCTTGTCTTCGCCTTCGGCGTGGTCGGCGGGATGTTCGACTCCGCCTTTGGCTTCGGCTTCTTCCATGGCTCGCTTGGTTTCTTCGGCGCGCTTGGAGCGAATTTCTGCGCGCTTCTCGCGCTTTTCTTCTTGGAGTTTTTCACTGCCGAGAAGTTCGATGATGGCTTTGTCGGCGCCATCGCCTTTTTGCCAGCCGGTATGGGTTATACGAGTGTATCCGCCTTCGCGGTCTCCGAAGCGGGGGCCTATGGTGTCGAACAGTTTATCGACTGCGGCGCTGGTCATCAGATAGGCGAGGGCCTGACGGCGGGCGGAGAGGTCTCCTCGCTTGCCGAGGGTAATCATTTTTTCGACGATGGGACGCATGGCTTTGGCTTTAGGCACGGTGGTTTCGATCCGCTCCTCGAGAATAATGGAGGTGACGAGGTTACGAAGTAACGACCGGCGGTGGCTGGTGTTGCGTCCTAATTTATATCCGGCTACTTTGTGGCGCATGATTAACCCCAGTTTCGAGTTTCAGGTTTCGAGTTTCAAGTTCGAGAAGACCCGAAACTTGAAACCCGAAACTAGAAACTGCTTTCTATAGTTCGTTGTCTCCGTAGGCTGAGGCTGGGAGGATTTGATTCGATGTTGGGCCGGGAACCGCATTCCCCTGCTCGTCGATTTTCATCCCCAGGCTTAGGCCCATGGTGCCAAGAATTTCTTTGATTTCGTTCAGCGATTTTCGTCCGAAATTCTTGGTCTTCAGCATTTCAGCTTCGGTCTTCTGAACGAGTTCACCGATGCTTTGAATATTCGCATTCTTCAAGCAGTTGTAGCTGCGAACCGAAAGCTCAAGCTCTTCGACGGAACGGTTCAGGTTCTCGTTTTTGATTTCGGGCTTGCGCTCTTCGCTTGAGCTTGAAGTCTCGATATCTTCTTCGAAGTTGATGAAGATATTCATGTGGTCTTTCAACAGCTTCGCCGCCAGGCCAATTGAATCGGCCGGCAGAATGGAGCCGTTAGTCCACACTTCGATGGTCAGCTTGTCGTAGTCGGTAATCTGTCCCAGACGAGCAGCTTCGACGGTGTAATTGCACTTCCGGACCGGCGAGTGAACGGAGTCGATGGGAATGAATCCGATGCCAAGATCTTCGTCGAAGTTCTTGTCGGCGGAGACATACCCGCGGCCACGCTTTAATCGCATTTCCATGTCGAGCTTGCCACCTTCGCTTACGGTGGCGATGTAGACGTCTTTGTCGAGGACTTCGACGTCGGAGTCCGCCTCGATCATTCCGGAGGTCACGACGCCGGGCTGATCCGCGCGAAGATAGATGGCTTTCGGAGCATCTCCGCTCAACTTGAATGGAACCTGCTTCAGGTTAAGAATGATGTCCGTTGCATCCTCGACTACACCGGGGATCGATTGGAATTCGTGCAAAACCCCTTCGATCTTTACCGCGGTGACGGCGGCTCCCTCGATGGAAGAGAGCAGCACGCGTCGAAGAGCGTTTCCAATCGTGGTGCCAAATCCTCGTTCGAAGGGCTGAGCCCAGAAGATGCCGTAGCGATCTGTTAGGGTTGATGTATCAACTGCGAGACGTTTCGGTTTTTGAAAACCTTTCCACAACATTGTTTATTCTCCTTCGGCCATTTGGCTCGTCCTGGCTCCCTGAATTGGTCCTGTTTCAGGTCTGGCGCCGGGAAGGCTGTGCTGGCTCGAAATTAAAAGACCAGAATCGTCATTGGTCGTTCGTCGTCGGTCGTTGGCAAATCCTAAGAACCTTGGGGTCTGGCCAACGACCTGCGACCAATGACGCCTTTTATTTACTGTACAACTCTACGATCAACTGCTCATTTACTGGCAGGTTGATATCTTCGCGTTTCGGCAATGCTGTTACACGGCCTTTGTAGTTGTCGCGATCAATGTCGAGCCAGTTCACGGCATTCTGGTGGCTGGCGAACTCCTTTGCCGATTCCAGAATTGTCAGCTTGCGGCTGGCTTCGCGGATCGCGATTTCCTCGCCGACGCTGACTTGATACGACGGGATATTCACCTTACGTCCATCGACTTGGACGTGGCCATGGCGAACAAGCTGCCGGGCCTGGCGTCGCGAAATCCCGAAGCCGAGGCGGTAAACAATGTTATCCAAGCGCCGCTCGAGTTGCTGAAGAAGGATTTCGCCTGTTACACCACGGGAAGCCGCAGCCTTCTCAAAATAATTGCGGAACTGGCCTTCCTGGGTGAAATACATGCGCTTGGTTTTTTGTTTCTCGCGCAATTGGAGGCCATAGCCTACAACCTTCGCTTTGCGGTCTTTTCCGTGCTGACCGGGGGCGAAGTTGCGCTTTTCAATGGCGCACTTGTCGCTGAAACAGCGGGTGCCTTTGAGGAATAGTTTCATGCCCTCGCGGCGGCATAGACGACAGACTGGATCGGTATATCGGGCCAATTTACTCTCCTTTATTAGATGACCGGTTTACAGGTATGGCTTCACCCTTCGTCCCGGACGAAAAACACAGTTTCGAGTTTCCGATTTCTAGTTTCGAAACTTGAAACTCGAAACCTGAAACTCACTACTTACACTCTTCGGCGCTTTGGCGGACGGCAGCCGTTGTGCGGAATCGGAGTTGAGTCTTTGATGTTGCGGACTTCGATCCCTGCGGCGGCGAGGGCGCGGATTGCTGACTCGCGTCCTGAACCCGGGCCGCTGACTCGGACTTCAACGCTGCGCACGCCGTGATCTCGGGCCATCGTGGCGGCGTTCGAGGCTGCCTGTTGCGCGGCAAAAGGCGTGCCCTTACGGGACCCGCGGAATCCGAGAGAGCCGGAACTCTTCCATGAGAGCACGTTTCCGGCTTGATCGGCTATCGTCACGATCGTGTTATTGAAAGAGGCCTGAATGTGCGCGATGCCATGCGTGACATGCTTGCGCTCTTTCTTTTTGAACGTCTTCTTCTTGCCCTTTTTTTCCGGAGTGCCCGGAGTTCCTGCCGCTGCTACTGGTTTTGCCATAAGTCGCTCCTAGCTTCTAGCTTCTGGCCTCTAGCTAAAAGCTAGAAGCTAGCAGCCGTTTTTTATGTCTTTGCTGCTGCCTTCTTCTTTTGGGCTATTGTGCCTTTGCGCGGGCCTTTTCTGGTGCGCGCATTTGTATGGGTGCGTTGGCCGCGAACTGGAAGGTTGCGGCGATGGCGGTACCCGCGATAAGAGCCGATTTCGATGAGACGCTTGATGTTCATCGTAATGTCTTTGCGGAGGTCGCCTTCGACCATACCTTCGGATTCGATGACCTGGCGGATGCGGTTTACCTCGTCTTCGCCCAAGTCTTGGACTTTCTTCATAGGCTCGACGTTCGCCTGCTTCAGAATCTTTGCGGACCGCGGGTTGCCGATGCCGTAAATATAGGTGAGCGCGACATCCACATGCTTGTTACGTGGAAGGTCGACGCCTGCAATGCGTGCCATAGTATTTCCTCGTTATCGCTTTCTCGTTATCCCTGACGCTGCTTGTGCTTGGAATTTTCGCAGATCACCCGGACTACTCCCTTGCGGTGGATGACCTTGCATTTATCGCAAATCTTCTTTACCGATGCTCGTACTTTCATTGAAACCAGCCTTCAGCTGTCAGCTCTCAGCCGTCAGCAAAACCCGACAGCCCTAGATGCAGCGATTATTTGTAGCGGTATACGATTCTGCCGCGATTCAGGTCGTATGGCGAAAGTTCAACTGCTACTTTGTCTCCGGGGAGGATGCGTATAAAATTCTTGCGCATCTTTCCGGAGACGTGCGCCAGTACTTGATGCTTATTCTCCAGCTCCACCTTGAACATGGCATTGGGTAAGGGTTCCACCACGGTTGCCATTACTTCAATCGCGTCTTCTTTACTCATGAACTCCTTAAGAACGCTTCTAGCTTCTGGCTTCTAGCTAAATTTGACCCCGCTTAAGCTAGCAGCCAGAAGCTAGCAGCGGTTTTACTGCGTTAATATCATCGGGCCGTCTCTTGTTACTGCCACACAGTGTTCGAAGTGGGCGCTACAGCTTCCGTCGGCGGTGACTGCGGTCCACTTATCATTTAGCACGCGCGTTCCCGGCTCGCCAAAGTTCACCATGGGTTCGATTGCCAGCACCATGCCTTCACGGAAGCGCGGACCTTGTCCTCGCGATCCGAAGTTCGGGACCTGAGGCTCCTCATGGAGCCGGGTACCAATGCCGTGCCCAACGAACTCGCGAACGACGCTAAATCCATTGGCTTCGACGTACTCTTGCACCGCTGCGCCAACATCTCCGACTGCGTTTCCAACTCTTGCCTGCTCGATCCCTTTGTACAGAGAAGCTTCGGTGACTTCGAGCAGCTTTGAAATTTCCGGCTTCAATGAGCCGTCCACCGGCACAGTGATGGCGGCGTCTCCATAGTAACCGTCGAGAACGACTCCGCAATCAATCGAAACGATGTCACCGGCCTTTAGTTCCCGCTTTGCCGAAGGGATGCCGTGAACGATCTCTTCATTGATCGAAGTGCACAGCACGCAGGGATAATCGTAGTATCCCTTGAACGCCGGTTTCGCGCCCAGTTCCTTTATTTTCTGTTCAGCGGCGCGTTCCAAATCCATCGTGGTGACGCCGGGAGCGACTAGAGCGCGCACGGCGTCCAACACCTCGCGAACGATGTGGCCGCTTTGTTTCATCTTGGCTATTTCAGCCGCCGATTTGCAGACTATTGCCATATGCTTCAGTTCGAAAAATCTCGCGGAGCTTTGCTCCGCCTGGACGGGCGAGGGCGCCCTTCCCCACACAATCCCTTCCGTCCCCACAATCTTTAGCCACTTGCCGTTGCGGCGGCGTGGCTTTCTATGTCCTGAAAGAGCTCCGCGGTAACTTCATCCACGGGGCGGTCGGCATTTACTGAAATCAAACGCCCTTCCCGCTTGTAATATTCTGCCACCGGCATAGTCTGCCGCTCATAGGTCGCCAGGCGTTCCTGGATAACCTCATAGCGATCATCATCGCGCATGATCAGCTTGGAACCGTCGACATCGCAAAGTTCGTCGACCTGGGGCGGCTGAAGGTGGATGTTATAAATCAAGCCGCAGGCAGGACAGGTTCTGCGTCCATTGAGCCGGAGCGTTAACTTATTATAATCCACGTCAAAGCGCACCACAATCGGCGAGCAAACCTGCCGTTTCGGATTTTCAAGGAACTGATGTTTCAAAAACGCATCCAGCCAGAGTGCCTGCCTGACAGTTCGCGGGAAGCCATCTAGGATGAATCCACGCTCGCAGTCTGTATCGCGCAGACGCCACGCAACCATGTCACAAACCAGGTTGTCTGGCACCAAGTCTCCCCGCGCCATCTGCGCTTCGGCCTTTAACCCCAAGTCCGTCCGGCGCTGAACATTCTCGCGAAGGAGATCACCGGTGGAGATCTGGGGAATGCCGTAGCGATCTGAGATGCGCTTGGACTGAGTGCCCTTGCCCGCTCCCGGCGGTCCAAGCAACACAATCGGTCCGATGTTCCGCAACACATCCTCTGCCATCGAACTCGCCCCGCGGCGTCTCCACTTTCAGTATTCCTAATAGCATCGTGGACGGATGGGGACACCCGTCGCTACGTCAAAAAATTCGTTACCAGGTACGGCGGCCGCGAATTCTTCCGCTGCGCGGCGTGAAGCCGTCGTAATGCCGCATGATTAATTGCGCTTCAACTTGGGTAACCGTATCCATGGCAACGCCGACCACGATCAATAGCGACGTGCCGCCAAAGTAAAAGCTTACTCCCAAACCGTTGGTGACCCAGGTGGGAAGCCGTTCGAAGAACGTCCCAAGCGCGCCCGGCAAATGGTTTAGGCGGATGCCGGCAATCATCCACTCTGGGATGAAAGAAATAATGATGAGATAGAGGGCGCCTACCAACGTGATGCGAGTCAGAATCTCATTGATGTTGTCGGCGGTGCGCTTACCGGGACGAATGCCGGGAATGAATCCGCCATACTTGCGCATGTTGTCCGCGACTTCGTTGGGATTGAAAACGATGGAGACATAGAAGTACGCGAAAAAGATGATTCCCAGTGCGTAAAGCAAGGTGTAGAGCGGCTCGCCCCATCCCAAGGCGTGAATCAGCCCGCCAAAATACCGATTGTCTTTTAATCCGGCACCAAGCATTTGCGGCATGGTCAGAATAGAGGAGGCGAAAATCACCGGCATAACGCCGCCTGCGTTGACTCGCAGCGGGAGATGAGTGGACTGTCCGCCCATTACTTTTCTGCCAACCACGCGCTTCGCGTACTGCACGGGAATGCGGCGCTCGCTTCTCTCGACGTACACGATGAAGGCGACGACGACGATCATTACTCCCACTAACAGCAATACGGCGACAGGAGTGAATGGTCCCCAAGCCTGGGTGCTGACCTTTTGATAGAGGTCGGCAACGCCGCGCGGAAGGCCCACGACGATGCCGGCGAAAATCAGCAGGGACATACCATTGCCAATGCCGCGCTCGGTAATCTGCTCACCGAGCCACATGATGAATGCGCTGCCGGTGGTGAGGGTCAGCATGGTCATGAGGATGAATGGGATGCCGGGATTCACCACAAAACCTCCGCCACCTTTTTCGAGGCTGACGGCGATGCCGAGGGATTGGACCGCGCTGAGGACCACGGTGAGATAGCGCGTCCATTGAGTGATTTTCTTGCGTCCGAGCTCGCCTTCTTTTTGGAGCTTGGCCAGCGGCTCATAAACCACGGTGAGCAATTGCAGAATGATGGAAGCCGTGATGTACGGCATGATTCCAAGGGCGAAAATTGTGAGCCGCCGCAACTGGCCGCCGGAAAATAAGTCGACGAAACCGAGGAACGATCCGCGATTGGCCTCGAAAAATTGTTGCAACTTGTCGGCATTCACGCCGGGCGTGGGGATGTGTCCCCCCAAACGGTAAACGGCGAGAAGCCCAAGCGTAAACAGAATGCGCTTGCGCAAATCGGGGATGCGAAAAATGTTGGCTAATTTCTCGAACATTACTGCAAAACCTCAAACGTGCCGCCGGCCTTGGTAATCTTATCCTGAGCCGACTTGGAAAATTTGTGGGCATGGATGGTGAGGGCGGTGGTGAGTTCGCCGTCGCCGAGAATCTTTACCGGGTGCTTGGTGCTGATGATTCCAGCTTTGCGGAGGACGTCGGGGGTGATGGTTTTCTCGCCGAGCGCGATGAGTTTTTCGAGGTTCACCACGTTGAATTCTTTGCGGAAAATGTTTGTGAAGCCGCGCTTTGGCATGCGGCGATGCAATGGCATCTGGCCGCCTTCAAAGCCGCGCATCATGCGGGAACCGCTACGGGACCGCTGACCTTTGTGTCCGCGGGTCGAGGTTTTGCCCATGCCGGAACCCATGCCTCGTCCGACGCGTTTCTTTTTTTCGTTGGCCTTCTTTGGCGCTCGTACGTTTGAAAGATTCATAAAAATCGCTTCTGGCTTCTAGCTAACAGCTTTGCTGCGAACTTTTGATTGCTCGACTATTTCCACCAAGTGCGGGACTTTTGCCACCATTCCGCGGATCGCTAGAGTGTCGGGGCGCTCGATCACCTGGTTGAGCCGGGTGAATCCGAGACCCTTGACTACTAATTTCTGCTGGAAGGGGGCGCAGATGGCTGAGCGCACCCACTTCAGCTGCAAGGTTCCGGCCTTTGTTTTTTTCGTCAGTGTCGTGACCATGTTAGTTCAGTTCCTCGACAGTTTTGCCGCGCATGGTCGCCACGTCGGCGCGGCTTTTCAGGTGCTTCAGTGCGTCAAAGGTCGCCTTAATTACGTTATGCGGGTTGGTGGTTCCAATCGACTTTGTCAGCACGTTTTGAATACCGACTGAAGTCATGACTGCACGCACGGCTCCTCCAGCGATCACGCCTGTGCCTTCGGGAGCCGGCTTTAACAGAACTTTCCCGGAGCCGTAGCGTCCAAGACTCAGGTGCGGAATGCTGGTTTGAGTAAGGTTGACTCGAATCAGATTTTTCTTTGCCGACTCGATCCCTTTGCGGATGGCTTGCGGAACTTCCTTGGCCTTCCCGGAACCGTATCCGACGACACCCGCAGTGGGGTCTCCGACGACGACCAGTGCGGCGAATGACATATTCTTTCCGCCCTTGACGACCTTTGTCACGCGGTTGATGGATACAACTTGATCTTTCAGTTGGTACGCATTCGCGTCGAGCTTTTTAATAATAGTTGGCATCTTTACCTTGTCTTAGAACTTCAATCCCGCTTCCCGGGCAGCGTCTGCCAGGGCCTTCACGCGGCCGTGGTAGATGTAACCTCCGCGATCGAATACCACTTCTTTGATTCCTTTGGCCTGGGCCCGTTCGGCAATCATCTTTCCAACTTGCTTTGCTGCTGCGAGATTGCCTCCGGTCTTGCGTTCGCCCTTTTTGCCTTCCGCGGAGTGAGCCGCTATCAAGGTTGTTCCCTGCACGTCGTCGATTAACTGAACGTAAACGTGATTCAGCGAACGATAGACGTTGAGGCGCGGGCGCTCGGAGGTGCCGAGAATCTTTTTGCGGATGCGTTCGTGCACGTGCCGCCGGTTTGTGTTTTTCGATGTGATCGTTAGCATAAAACCTGTCCTTGGTCGTTCGTCGTTGGTCGTTGGCCAAAACCAAGACTCACGACATCGTTCAACCTTATTTCGCTCCGGTCTTTCCTACCTTTTTCTTCAGGCGTTCTCCGGAATAGCGGACGCCTTTGTTTTTATATGGATCTGGTGGGCGCAGGCTGCGCATTTCTGCTGCTACCTGACCTACTTTTTGGCGATCAATTCCGGTGACAGTTAATTTCGTTTGCTTGGGATCGACCGTCGCTTCGATCCCGGAAGGCAGAGGATATTCGATGGGATGAGAATATCCCAGTGTGAATACCACCATGCCCTTGCCCTTCATCTCGGCGCGATAGCCGATGCCAACTATTTCCAAATCCCGCGTCCAGCCTTTTGTTACACCTTCGACAGCATTGTTTACCAGCGCGCGTGCGAGGCCGTGAATAGCCGCCTGAGAGTCATTCTCGCGGACCGCGAGGAGATGCCCATCCTGCTGCTCGATCTTGATTCCCGCAGGAACGGATGTATCGAGTTTCCCCTTGGGTCCCTTGACCTCAACTATATTGCCTTCGATTTTTACCGTGACGCCCTTCGGAAGCGGGATCGGTTTTCGCCCAATTCTAGACATAAGATCAAAATCGCTTTCAGCTGTCAGCTCTCAGCCTTCAGCTCAAGAAAATCTAATTCCTACGCTACTTGCCGTAGCTGAAAACTGACGGCTGATAGCTGACAGCTTTCTACCAAACTTCGCACAACAATTCGCCGCCCAGACCTTGCTTGCGGGCCTGGCGTCCGGTCATGACACCCTGCGGCGTGGTCAAAATATTGATGCCCATTCCACCCAACACCCGGGGAATCTCGGTGCGGCGGACATAGACCCGGCAGCCGGGCCGCGAGACGCGCGCTACGTTCGAAATCGCCGCTTCATTGTTGTTGCCATATTTCAAATACACACGCAGCACCTTGTGACCATCTTCTTCGGTGGCCTTGAAATTGGAGACATAGCCTTCTTCTTTCAGAATACGGGCAATCTCCAGCTTCAGCTTGGAAGCGGGAATATCCACTTTCTGGTGCCGAGCGCTAATCGCATTGCGAATGCGCGTCAACATGTCTGAGACCGGATCGGTCAACCTCATCGCTTTGCTTCTCCTCAGCCGCCGGTTTTCAGCGGTTGCCTATGTAGCGCGGGCGCTCTCGCCCGCGTCTCTAACTGTTACCAGGAGGACTTCGAAACCCCTGGAATCTCACCCTTCAACGCCAAGCCGCGGAAACATAAGCGGCATAGGCCAAACTTGCGGAGATACGCTCGCGGCCGTCCGCAAAGTTTGCAGCGGTTGTGCTTGCGAGATGAGAATTTGGGCTTTCTTGCGTCCTTCACTCTTTTTGCTGTAGTTGCCAATTGTGCTCCTGTATTTCTGTCTTCAAAATTCTGCTTGCCGAAGACGTAGCAAGCTACGTCTCTACCCAGCAATCTGTTATGCCCGGAAAGGCATTCCCAGATGCCGAAGCAAGGATCTGGCCTCGTCATCATTACGAGCCGTGGTCACGATGGTTACGTTCATGCCTTTTTGCTTGTCCACTTTCGCGTAGTCGATTTCCGGGAAAATCAATTGATCACGGAGGCCGAGAGTATAGTTGCCGCGGCCATCAAAGGACTTCGTCGAAACACCGCGAAAATCGCGCACCCGAGGCAGCACCATGCTCACTAAACGATCAAAGAATTCATACATACGGTCGCCACGCAGAGTGACCATAGCCCCGATAGCCTGACCTTCGCGGACTTTGAATGCCGCGATGGATTTTTTGGCGCGAGTCAATACGGGTCGTTGGCCGGTGATCTGGGTCAGTTCATTCATCGCAGGATCGAGGATCTTGGCGTTTTGCGTGGCCTCGCCTACACCCATATTGACCACGATCTTATGAAGGTGCGGCACGGCCATAGGATTCTTGCGTTCCAGCTCTTTCATCAGCGTGGGCGCAACTTCCTTGTCGAAGCGTTCTTTCAGGCGCGGAGTCTCTTTGGCGCTGTGATGCGCAACCACTGGCGCTTTCGGCTCCTGCTTCTTGTCATCCTGCCGTTCTTTTTTTTCTTTAGCCATGCGTCTCACTCAATGTTCTTATTTCTTGTCCAGCGTGGTTCCGCATTTCTTGCAGACCCGCACTTTTTGGTCTCCGCGAATTTCACGGCCTACGCGCACCGGTCCGCAGGTGGCACAAACCAGTTGCACGTTGGAAAGCGATATGCGGCTCTCCTGCTCGGCGATCCCGCCCTTAATGTTGCGCTGAGGGTTGGGACGCACGTGCTTCTTGACCAACATGACGTGTTCAACCAGCACTTTGGCATCGTCGGGAAACACGCGCAATACGCGCCCTTCTTTGCCTTTATCTCGTCCGGTAATGACTCTCACCGTGTCGTTATGCCGGATATCGACTCGAATATGTTTTCTGACTACGGTCTTCATGATTATTCCAATTCCCCGACTTCAATTTCTCGCAATTTTGCTATCGCCTAAATTACCTCTGGAGCCAGCGATACGATCTTCAGAAATTTCTTCTCGCGCAATTCGCGGGCGACCGGACCGAAGACACGGGTTCCAACCGGCTCACCAGTTTCGTTGATCAGGACGCCGGCGTTCTGGTCGAAACGAATGTACGTGCCATCGCGACGACGGTATTCTTTTCTTGTCCGGACAATCACCGCTTTCACAACAGTGCCTTTCTTTGCCTGTCCATCGGGAGATGCTTCTTTCACGCTGGCCGTGACCACGTCGCCCAAACCAGCGCGCAATCCCGTGGAACCGCCGAGCGGCAGGATGACCTGCAGCTTGCGTGCACCGGAGTTATCGGCGACTTCGAGCATGGTTCTCATCATTACGGCCATAATCGATCCCCCTTAGAGCAGCAACGGCACACTTAGGAAGCAACTTCCGTGGACGCGATATCTGGCGCCAGCGCTGTTTTCCGTACAATCTGCTTCAACCGCCATCGTTTCAACTTCGACAATGGACGCGTCTCTTCGAGACGAACCACATCGCCAATATGCGCTTCGTTCTTTTCGTCGTGCGCGTAGAATTTCTTCGCCTTCGAAACCACGCGGCCATAAAAAGCGTGCGACTTCTTGCGCACGACTTCGACGACGATCGTCTTGTGCATGCGGTTTGACACCACTTCGCCGACAATCTCTTTTCGCCTTCCAGCGGCTGCGACTGGCGTGTTGGGATTTGCTTCTGCCATTACTTCTTCTCCGTTTTGCGCTTTGCTTTGGTCGCGACGGTTTTTGCAGCGACGGCCTTTGGCGTCACCACCGCAACTCCACCCGATGTGCCGGTCGCCAGTTCGCGCTCGCGGCCAATGGTCTTAACGCGCGCAATATCCTTGCGCAGGCCGCGAATTTTTTTCAGGCTTTCGGTCTGCCCCATGTTGAGTTGGAACTTCAGCTTAAAGAGCTGGTCATTGAGCTCGTGCTCCTGGTGGCGAAGTTCCTCGTCGGTGAAATTTCGTACTTTATCCGTTTTCATAGCTCGTTCCCGTTGAAGCAGATTCCTCACCGCTAAAGCGGTTCGGAATGACAACCTATTGCTAGTGCACCAGCGTTTGCCGCTTTACAAAACTGGTACGCAAAGGCAGCTTGTGTGACGCTAAACGCATGGCTTCGGTCGCGTCTGCCAGCGTGACGCCTTCCATTTCGAACAAAATCTTGCCCGGTTTGACGACTGCGACCCAGTGATCGGGCGCGCCTTTGCCTTTTCCCATACGGGTTTCGGCGGGCTTCTTGGTTACTGGCTTGTCTGGAAATAAACGGATCCAGATTTTGCCGCCACGCTTTACGAAGCGGGTCATGGCAACGCGGCTGGCTTCGATTTGGCGGTCAGTGATCCAACCCGGCTCGAGGACTTTTAGTCCGTAGTCGCCGAACGATAGTTCGCTGCCGCGCCATGCTTTGCCACACATGCGTCCGCGCTGCTGCTTGCGGTACTTAACTTTCTTTGGCATTAACATAAAAATCTGCTCTTAGCTATCAGCTTTTCGCTCTCAGCTAAATCTCTTAAACCTAGACGCGGCGAGCCGCGTCTCTACTTGTCTTTCGTTCAGACTTAAAACGCGCCTACTGGCTGCAAGGTGTCGCGCTTTTTTGCTGCCGGCAAAATCTCGCCTTTGTATACCCAAACTTTTACGCCGATTACGCCGTAGGTTGTGCGGGCTTCGGTGAAGCCGTAATCGATGTCGGCCCTTAACGTGTGCAGCGGCAGGCGTCCCTGCAAATACCACTCCGAGCGGGCGATTTCGTTTCCGTTCAACCGGCCGCTGACACGAACTTTAATTCCTTTGCATCCGAAGCGCAGCGCCGAGTCTACCGACTTGCGCATAGCCCGGCGGAATCCGACGCGCTTTTCGAGTTGCAGAGCGATAGCTTCCGATACCAGTTGTGCATCGAGTTCCGGCTTGTGCACTTCCTGGATGTCCATGTAAACCTCGCGGCCGGTTCGCTTCTGGACATCCAGTTTCAGCTTGTCGATCTCGGCGCCTTTGCGGCCGATAATGATGCCGGGACGCGCGGTCTTGATGATGACGCGAAGTTTGTTCCCGGGACGCTCGATTTCTATCGAACTGACTCCGGCTGACTTGAGCTTGTCCTTGAGCTCGTTCTTCAGCTTGATGTCTTCGAGGAGAAGCTTGTCGTAATCCCTCTCGACAAACCAGCGCGACTTCCAAGGCTTGGTGTAGCCGAGGCGGAAACCGTATGGATGAACCTTCTGTCCCATTTTTTCTCCTGCTACTTTGCTGCTGTCTTCTTCTTGGCAGTTTTGTTCTTGCTTTTACCTGCCGCCGCTTTGCCCTTTGGCTTGCTGTGGCTTTGTTTCGTCGCCGCACTTTTCTTTCGTGCCGGCGATGTCGAATGCGTTGATTCCTCTCCCACTACTGTCGCGAGACCTTCGCCATCTTTGTGCCCACGCTCTGCCAGTACCAGCTCGATATGCGAGATGCGGCGCACGTAGCGGAAGGCACGGCCCATCGGAGCAGGTCGAATTCGTTTCATCCTCGGCCCATCGTTGGCGATTGCGCTCTTCACGTAGAGCGTATCCACGTCAACGTCGATTCCTTTTTCCGCGCTGAGGTAGTTGGCATTCTCCAGCGCCGCGACCCGCTTCTTGGTGAAGACAAGCGTGTTCAGCGCATCTTCGACGCGGCGTCCTTTAATCAGGTTCAGCACCAGGCGCGCCTTTTGCGGCGTGACGCGCATGTAACGGGCTTGAGCTCGAAATTCCATGATTATCCTTTAAGCCTTCGGCGCCG
>Ga0206912_1130_pt1 | contig 19805 bp, 20 predicted proteins | sample Alteio_BWOrgHeat_75_FD_152933 | JGI IMG/M metagenome (GOLD analysis project Ga0206912, IMG submission 152933) | Enriched cells from forest soil in Barre Woods Harvard Forest LTER site, Petersham, Massachusetts, United States -... | ecosystem: Environmental > Terrestrial > Soil > Temperate forest >... | reverse complement strand
GCTGTTATAATGCTCATCAGTAACCGTAAGATTCTTTATCCGGTCGACCCTGAAATCACGGTAATCTTTCCGTAAACGGCAATAGGCTATCAAATGCCAAAATCCTGAAAGATAAAAAATCCCTACAGGCTCAACATACCTTTTGGTATGCTCCTGGCTATGCTGGGCAAAATAACCAATGGCTAAAACTTTTTTTTGCGCAATGCTGTGCAGAATGGTCTGTATATGGTCGTTACTTGCAAGCTCGGGCTGGTTAACGGTGCGCAAAACCTCAATACGGCCATCCATGCCTTCCAGCATATCCTTTTCCGTTGTTTTCAATATCGCCCGCACTTTATACATAGCCGACCTGTAATGGGCCGTAGTGGATGCGTCCGTTAACTTCTCTACAAACTTTTCGGCGGTTAAAAAGGCAGCGGCTTCTTCTTTGGTGAACATTACGGGGGGCAGGCGGTAACCATCCATAATAGAATAGCCCACACCGGCCTCGCCTATTAAGGGTATGCCTGCTTCTTCCAGCGTTTTTATATCGCGGTAAATGGTGCGCAAACTAATAGCAAAACGTTCGGCAATATCGGCCGCCTTTACCACCCTGCGCGATTGCAGCTGAATTAAAATAGCCGATATACGGTCGATGCGGTTCATGAACAGCCAAATTAAATAAAACAAAGTATATTAGTAAACATAATTACTTTTTATGGAAGACAAAATTGTTACGCTCGAAGCATTTTATGACCCCATGCTCGCTGAAATTATTCGCGCCCGGCTGGAGGCGAATGGCATACCCTGTTTTATTGCCGATAATAACATAATTGGCGCTAATCCATTATATAACCAGGCTATGGGCGGCATTAAAATAAAAGTATTTGAGCATGACTTAGAAAAAATGCAGGGAAATACTTTCTCAACCGGAAGAATTGGCCTTAACTGATGAAAAATTAGATCAATCAGCAACAACTTGCCCGTATTGTAATTCGACGAATGTGCGATACGGGGCAGCTACCCATATAAAGACAAATTGGTTCCATTTGGTAATATCGTTTTTATTGGCAACCTATCCCCTTCCCCGAAAAGCCTGGCATTGTTTTAATTGTGGTAAAGATTTTGAATAACAGAATGGCTTTTTAATTGTAATTATCTAAATACATAAAAAATGGATATGAGAGTATTTTTTTATATTGCATAATGTACAACCGCCGAAAGTTTATAAAGATCTCGTCACTTAGCGCTTCATTAACCGCGCTGTCTGCTTCGGCTATTGCAAAATCAGCGTTAAAAATTCAGCCGACCAATTACCCTATTGTAATTTCTACCTGGGATTTTGGCGTGGCAGCCAATAAAGAAGCATGGAAAACGCTCGAACAAGGGGGCCGTTCGCTCGACGCTGTTGAGGCAGGTGTTAAAATACCCGAGGCCGACCTGCATAATCATAGTGTTGGCAGAGCGGGCTATCCCGACCGTGACGGCCATGTAACGCTGGATGCCTGTATAATGGATGAGTTGGGCAATTGCGGTTCGGTTGCCGCTTTAGAAAATATCGCCCATCCAATATCGGTAGCAAGACTGGTGATGGAAAAAACGCCGCATGTTATGCTGGTTGGCGATGGCGCTTTACAATTCGCGTTGGAGCAGGGATTTAAAAAAGAGGACCTGTTAACCCCCGAATCAAAAAAAGCCTGGCAAGAATGGTTGAAGACTGCTAAATATAAACCCGTAATAAATATTGAAAATCTGCCCGGCGGCAAATACAATCATGATACCATTGGTATGCTGGCTATTGACGCGAAAGGAAATATATCGGGCGCCTGCACTACCAGCGGCATGGCCTTTAAACTGCGCGGCCGTGTTGGCGACAGCCCCATCATCGGGGCGGGGCTTTATGTTGATAACGAGGTTGGTGGTGCAACATCAACCGGCGTTGGCGAAGAAGTTATACGCAATGTGGGTAGTTTTTTGGTGGTTGAGTTAATGCGGCAGGGCTACTCTCCGCGCGATGCCTGTAAGGAAGCGGTAAGGCGCATTATTAAAAAGAAGCCCGAAACAGCCAAACAAATACAGGTTGGCTTTTTAGCGATAAATAAAAATGGCGAATATGGGGCGTACGCTATTCAAAAAGATTTTACGTATGCGGTTTGCGATAAGAAAAGCCACGACCTTGTTAATAAAAGTGAAAGCTTTTATTAATATAAACTTATTGTAAACATTGTTTTAAAATTTATATTTACTTAATTCAATTAACCCTGATTAATTTATTATGATCTCGCTCGAGGTTTGTGCCAATTCAGTTAATTCGGCCTTAGCGGCGCAGGAAGGGGGCGCTATACGCGTTGAACTATGCGGTAATTTGCAAGCGGGGGGAACAACCCCATCGCCCGGGCAAATAACTATTGCCAGGAAGCTGCTCAACATTCAACTTTATGTACTGATACGGCCCCGCGACAGCGATTTTTTATATAATGATATAGAATTTGAAACCATGCTTGCCGATGTAAAATATTGCATTGATGCAGGCTGCGATGGTATTGTAACGGGCATATTGAAGGCAGATGGATCGGTTGACAAAGAACGTTGTACCCAACTGGTTCAATTAGCTAAAAAGGCCGGATTGGGCGTTACGTTTCACAGGGCATTTGATATGTGTGCCAACCAGTTCCAGGCTATGGAAGATATTATTGAGATAGGGTTTGACCGTATTTTAACTTCGGGCGGCAGGAGTACAGCTATTGAGGGCGCACGAACTATTAATGAACTGGTTAAAAAAGCCGGCGGAAGGATAACTATTGTGGCCGGCAGCGGCATTACCGAGATAAACGTATCCCACCTGATTTTGTTTACCGGTGTAAAAGAGATCCATTCAACCGCGTTAACGCGTATAAAAAGCGATATGCAATATATTAATGACCATATTGTAATGGGCAGCAACTATGGTGATGAATATGCCTTTGACCGCACCAATGTGGAAAGGGTTAGAAATATCCTGAAAAAGGCGAACGGAAAATAATGAGTGAATTAGCGAATGAGTAAATGAGTGAATACTTCACTACATGATAAAACATTCACTCATTCACAACTCACTCATTCACAACTCACTCATTCACTCATTAAAAAAAGCTAACTGGTAAAACCAACTCAATACGGTTACGCCCGCTGTCGCCAAAAATATCATTATCCAACAAATAACTGTACCTGATGCCAAAGGTTAGCGACTGCTGGTTAAACCATTTGGTATCAAAAAACACCTCGCCGCCTGTTGAGCGGAAGTCTCCTTTAAATATCGTTCCGTTGGTGTAAAAATCGGTAGCGTGGGTATAGTCGTAAAACACATTGCCCCTTATCCTCAAAAAATAAATGGTATTAGCTGCCCCGGCATCAGGGTAGGCTATGGGGAAATGATAGTTTACTCCAATTTTATTCATATTATGCAAATTCTCGGCCGTGTACCCCCGCGAAAAAGGAAAGTCATTTGAAAAATCGATCACATTATCCGCCCCTTTTTGCTGGTGCGCGGCATTAACAACCAAATTATGGTTAATAAATAACCCCGGTAAATAAAATGTGCCCGATGCCAGGAACTGGTTGGCATTGGTTCCCGTTATCGCTGTTTTATAATTTAAAGTTACGGCCTCTCCTAAACGTGGGTAAATATTCTTCCTGGCCTGCTGTATGTGGTTGGTGAAGGTTATATAATTATTGAGATACGTGTAGTTTTGATCACTAAATAAGTTTTGGTAAGGCTGTTGAAACGTGCTGCGTTTGTAATAAATATCGCTGCCAATGCTTAAACCTGTAAGTTGTTTACCGCTGCTAAAATTTAAAGGCAGTTCCAGCCCGGCATGTACGTCGCTTTCATTCCAATATATATTGCTGCCTTTATAGTAGCCGCGGCGGTCCAACGTATAATCTGCTCCACCTGAAATAAACGGAAACAGCGCCCCATATATCGCGTCGAATCCAAATTGTTTGTAGCCTTCGTTCCGGTTATAATTAAAGGATAGCTGTGATTGAAAGGTGTTAAGCACATTCTCTCCTTCCAGCGAAAGGGTATAATTCGGGTCGTTAAAATTAGGTACCAGGCTATGAAAGTTAAATAAATGATGGGCCTTATTATACCCTGTAACCGGCAAGGGTTTAGTTGTAATTGTTGCCAGCAGATCGGTTGATGAATCCCGCTTTAAAGCCGATATTTTAAAATCAGGCAAGCCGTCCGGGATATTATGATCCGGCAAGGCTGTCCAGTTGTCCGCGTTATTATCTGCCTGTTGCAATTTATAACCAAACGCGGTAAACTCAACCCAGGCCATTTTGGGGGAAGTAACAGCAGGTTCATATTTACTTATGGCTCCCGGCGATTGTTTTAGCGCCAATAATTTATCCGTAGTTACGACTATTGCGAATAACCGGTCATTAATACCCGATGTTGCCGAAAAATAAATGGTATCTCCCTGCACAACCGGAAAAGCAATAGGCTGATAAGAAAACGGCAATAAGTATTTAGCGCTGCCTGTTTTACTGTCAATTATTGCTAACGACATTTTACCCTGTGCATTTCGTACTGCCGCTACCAGTTTGCCATCCCTATAAAATTTAGGATAAGTAAAAAACAGGCGTTCTTTATTAGGCACTACAGAAATGAGTTTGCCGGTTGCCGCGTTTAATAAATGTAATTCGTTTTTACCTGAAGGGCTAACCTGCACAGCAACTATGCTGTTGCCATCATTACTAAAAGCAGGTGAAAAATATTTGGTGTTTTTTGTTAATCGTTTTTCCTTGCCGGTATTTATATCTAAAACCTGCAGTTCACTATAATCGCGGTAGGTCCACCGCAGATCAGGGCGGTAGGCGGCATAAATTATTTTGCCGTTATGATAGTCGAAATAATTATCTATGGATACCGATCTTACATTGATCTTCTTTTCTTTCCCCGCTGTGTTTATCACAAACTGCGGTAAATCATCATAGGTGCTTTTCATGTAAATTATAGTATTGTCATCTACATAAGCGGGGTATTCCCGGCTGGCAATAAAGTGTTGCTTTTTATTATTGAGTGATTGAGTGGATGAGTGAAGGAGTGAATGATTCAGGGATCTGTCTGTATTATACTGCTGCTTAAAATAGTTCAATCCGTCGTCCCTGAACTCCGTAAAACTTTTACCCGAATATTTTTTAATGGCTTTTTGCAGCGGATAAAATAAACCGTTAAACGCCGCCGCGTCATGGGTTACCTTTCTCCAGAAATCATCACCGTATTTTTCGCGGCCGTAGGCCACTTCCATATAGCCTAACGGATACCAGTCGGGCGTATAATCCCGGTACGACCCGTTTCGCAGCTTCATCCAGCTATAATCCTTTCCGGCATCCCATAAGGCGCGGTAGCCGTTTAAAAAATAAGGCAACCGCCCCCTGCCCTGTTCGCTTACCAGGGTTTCATTAAAAACAGCGTCTCCCTCAAAAAACCAGTTGGGTATGGTTATATCATTACCTACGGCCTGCCCACCCTCGCCGAACAGCACTTTCAATGCATGAGAAAGGCCAACATTAAAATTATTATACTGCTGTACATGCCTAAACTCGTGTATAGCGAGTTGGTCCGTCCACGGCAGGCTGCCTATTTCAAAGCTGTTTTGATCGGGTGTTAAGTAAAACTCGCTGCGGAAAGGTGCCAGCCCCACGTAAGCATTGGCAATAGTAGTTTGATTTTGCAGCAGGATGCTTACCTGCCTTTGTTTATAGCCGATAGTAGGCTGAATGGCCCCGTTCATTCGCTGAACAATGCCGGCCACCCGCAACCCCGCCGAATCCAGCCCTGCCGGGAATATCACTTTGGCAACCGGGGTGTTTACCTGTTTCCATTTAATAGATGGCGGATTGCCGCCAAATTGCTGGGCTTTTGCAGAAATTGTAAATGCGGTTACAAGCAGCAATATATGTGGGTATTTCACCTGGAACTTTAACATTAACGTGCAATTTGCAAATAAACAACCAAATAACTCAATTCACAATAACATGACATACCATCGCTCAAAACTACCTACATTTGCCGTTTGTTAACAATATACAATGGCTAAAGTTTCTATCAACCTGGCAACGGGTTCTATACAAAAAGAAGAACTCATCGTAGGGATCGACCTCGGCACTACCAATTCGCTGGTGGCCTTTATAAATCCTGATAAAAACCCGCAGGTAATAAACGATACCGGCAAGGGGGTTTTGGTACCATCCATTGTGCATTTTGGCCAAACAGGCGAGGTTACGGTTGGCAATGAAGCAAAGAACTATTTAATAACCGATCCGCAAAACACCATATTCTCGGTTAAACGGTTATTGGGCCGTTCGTATAAAGACATTGAAAATTACAAAGACTTCTTCTCCTACAAAGTTATTGACGACGACAGCGAAAGCCTGGTAAAAATAAACGTCGGCGGTAAATTTTATACCCCCATCGAATTATCGGGACTGATATTAAAAGAACTAAAGGCCCGTGCCGAACATGCCCTAAAAACCCCGGTAAACCGGGCGGTTATCACCGTTCCGGCCTATTTTAATGATTCGCAGCGGCAGGCAACGCGCGATGCGGGTAAACTGGCCGGGCTGGATGTTTTGCGTATTGTGAACGAACCTACGGCCGCGAGCCTGGCTTACGGGATTGGTTTAAACCCGGAAGAAACAAAGACCATAGCCGTTTACGACCTGGGCGGCGGCACGTTTGATGTATCTATTTTGCAAATACAGAATGGCATTTTCGAAGTGCTTTCAACCAACGGCGATACTTTTTTGGGCGGCGATGATTTCGACCGTGCCATTGTGGATTATTGGATAGAGCAAAATCGGCTAAACAAAGCGGATATTATAGCCAACAACGAACTGGCGCAGCAACTCCGCCTGAAAGCCGAAGAAGCTAAAAAAGCATTCGCCCACCAAAGTTTGGTTAACGAAAAAATAGGTGATGTGTGGTGCACGCTTGACCGCAGTACCTTCGAACAATTAATTCTACCCAAAGTACAGCAAACTATAACGGCCTGTGAAAATGCTTTAAAGGATGCTAAGCTTACCATTGATCAAATTGATGAGGTGGTAATGGTTGGCGGTTCAACCCGCACGGCGTTGGTTAAAAAAATGGTAGCCGATTTCTTTAAGCGCCCGGTTCATGATGAGGTTAACCCGGATGAAGTAGTGGCCTTAGGAGCCGCCATACAGGCTGATATTTTGGCCGGCAACCGTAAAGATATTTTGCTGCTTGACGTTACCCCCCTTTCTTTAGGCATTGAAACAATGGGCGGCTTGATGGACGTTATTATTCCGCGTAATTCGAAAATACCAACCAAAGCGGGCAGGCAATATACCACCTCCAAAGACGGACAGGTTAATATGAAAATTGCCGTGTACCAGGGCGAACGCGACCTGATAAAAGAAAACCGCAAACTGGCAGAGTTTGAACTGAAAGGCATTCCGTCAATGCCCGCGGGCTTTCCTAAAGTGGATATTAACTTTTTGCTGAACGCCGATGGTATATTAAAAATACAGGCGGTCGAGCTGCGCTCGGGTGTGAAACAGGAAGTGGAAGTTAAGCCAACCTACGGCATTACCGACGACCAGGTAGAGCAAATGCTGATGGACAGCATAACACACGCCAAAGACGACGTAAACCAGCGTATGCTGATAGAGGCCCGCACCGAAGGCGAGCAAATGGTATATACTGTTGAGCGTTTTGTACAAAAGAACGGCAGCCATCTTTCGCCTGACGAATTAGCCGCGACCAATAACTACATCGAATCGTTAAAAGCCACCCTTGCCAATGGAGAAAAGGACGCGATATTGAAAAAAATAGATGAGGTAAATGAGTTTACCCGCCCATTTGCCGAGCGCTTAATGGACCACGCCATTAGCCATGCTATGAAGGGGAAAAGTATAGAGTAAGGTGAAAGGTTGAAAGGCAAAGGGTAAAAGGCTTTTAACACTTTACCGTTTTCTTCTTCTTCCCCAACGATCCTCTGCTTTTTGCTTTTTCAATATACTCAACGGCCGCCGGGGTTTTGCAGGCTGTGCCTTCTTTTATTACGGTTACCGGGCCTATAGCCTTTGCAACAGCGATAGCTTTTTCGCTCAACGGCGCAACATAACTTCCCACCGAAATGATAAAATTATTCATGGCGCCGCGCACGCGGTTAGGGGAGGTATGGATAGTTTTTTCTACCTTATCCAATAGTGCTGTTAAAGCGGCAAAATCCAGTTCGTCATCGGGCTTTAGCGAAACAAGAGCGCTTATTGTTGCCCACCCCGCCACAGCAATATATTCCTGGTCGTTCGCTATCCATTCCATTCCCATTTCATAACCATAATTGCTTTCGGCAGCTACCCAGGGCACCGTATTGCCGCTAATATTATCAGACAAGGCTTGCCCGGCCCATGCGCGCAGATCAGCTTTGGTCATTTTTGCATCATCGGCAATTAAGCCGGCCAGGTATTGCGCATCGGCGTTACCTGTAGCATATAAGTCCTTTGCAAGCTGGTAATTGGTTTTTACCTTTTTTTGGATGGTTTTTAATTGCTCTACTTTTACTCCGAAAAAAGGTTCTTTAACACCGTGCTTCAACAATATTTTTTTGATGCTTTCGCTGCCCATTACCTGCAGTTCGGCCATTATTTCATTTACCGTCATTATCCTCTTGTTTTTAATTAACAATCAGCGTTATAACCGTAAAAATAATATTAAAATCTGCATAACACAAAAGGCCCTTTCGGGCCCTTTGCTTATTAATTATTTCAATGCTTCCTGCTCCTTCAAAGCGGTAATATTGTTTTTATCGCTGAAGCTATCTGTCTTAGCGGCAAAATCTTCCAGTAACCCGGCAATTGTATCCAGGTTGTCTGATACACGCTGGTGCATATCGGGCAGGTCTTTTTCCAGTTTCTTATCGCCCAGGTCCATATTGTCAACCTCAATTTTAGCTAATTTTTGAATAATAGCCTGCTGGCTGTTTTTCAGGTCTTCTAATTCATGGACAATCTTTTCCATCAATCCAAACTTCTTTAACGTATCCATAATGTTATTTTTTTATACCGTTACAACGCTATCCTGAATGGATTGTTTGGAAATTTTCTTTAGCGTCACCTATCAATAGTGATTTTAGCTTCACAAATTCTTTTTATAAAGCAATGAAACTAATTGAATATAGCAGTTGATTTACAGCTATTTACACCGAAATATCCCTTACGAAGCCTGCATTAAATCGACTACTTTATCCTTAGCGGCCTGCTCATTCTTCTGGCCCACAAAATCTTCTAATGCGTTGGTGATGGCAAACAGGTTGTCGGCAATGCGCTGCTCAAGGTCGGGAAGCATGCTTTCCGGCCTTTTATCGTCCAGCCTTATATTGGAACCTTCATTTTTTGCCAGCTTTTGCATGATAGCTTTTTGGTAACTTTTTAAATCTTCCAATTCATGTCCAATTGTTTCCATTAATCCTTCATTTCTCAACTTATCCATGATATTATTGTTTAGTATTTTTTTAACATAGTTTGAAATAAATTGTTTAATAAACTTGGATATTTCATTTATAACTAATAGATTAGTTTGATGAAAACCCTACTCTCTATCACCATATTATTTTTAGTTATTACAACCCATGTAATTGCACAACAAAGAAGAACTGACGACGCGTTATTACTGGAGTATTACCAGAACCAGCATTTTGCCGATGCCCTTATTTATCTTAAAGGTATTTACCAGGAACCGGTAACCGATGCGAAAGAATTATCGCGCCTGGCTTATACCTCATCAAAAGCAGGCAAACTTCCGGACGCGGAGGGTTATTATCAACGGATATTTGAAAAGGATTCTACTAACCTGGTTGTGTTATACAATATTGCCGGTATTAACCAGCAAAGGGGCAATAACGCGAAGGCCGAAACCTATTATAAAAAAATAATAGCGATTGACAGCAGCGACTTTAACGTTTATAAACAGCTGGCACAAATAGCGCATGAAAAAGGTGATATAAAAAGTATGATGAGCCAGGTTTATTATCTTCAAAAAGCAAATAGCCTGAACCCCACTGATGCGGATGTGGCGGCCGAGTTAAGCAGCCTCTATATTCAATTAAAGCAGTTCCCAAAAGCCGATAAAACATTGAGGGTAGCCATAGCCGCCGATCCGGAAAACGTTTTTTTACAGCAAAGCCTGCTTAAATTGAACTACGCGGAGAATAAATGGCGCGAAACGGTAAAAATAGGCGAACAATTATTGCTGCTTGGTGATAGTTCGGTATTTACTATGGTGCAGTTGGGGCGGGGCTATTATGAAACAAAAAATTATCCATGTGGTATAGCAACCTTATTAACTATTCCCGAACTCTATCAAACAGAAACCACGGCATACTATACTGCTGTTTGCTATAAAATGCTTAATGATCAAAAAAAAGCGATCTTCTACTTAAAAAAAGCGATAATTTTAAGCATATCGCCTAATGCAGCTACGTATTACAATGAAATTGCCGATAGCTACACAACATTAAAACAATTAAAAAACGCCCTGGAAGCCTATCAAAAAGGTTTACTGTATGATGATAAGCCAATAACCTATTACTTAATGGCCATTATGTATGATACAGAGTTAAAGGATAAAAAAACAGCGCTTAAATATTTTAAAAAATACATTGCCGCCAAGCCTGATGAAAAGCAGAAAACTTACATAGATTATAGCACAGCGCGTATTTTTGCCTTAAACGGCCATTAACGCGGCATCAGCCGGGCAACATATTTGCCAATGATGTCGAACTCCAGGTTAACAACCGAGCCTTTATGTACAGTATGCAAATTAGTATGCTCAAAAGTATAAGGTATTATAGCAACAGAAAAGCTATTGGCCTGTGAGTTTACTACGGTTAAGCTAATGCCATTAACACATATCGATCCTTTTTCAACGGTGATATTACCCTGCGCCGCGTCATATTCAAAAGTGTATTCCCAACTGCCGTCCAGTTCTTTAAACTCGGTACAATAAGCGGTTTGGTCAACATGGCCCTGCACTATATGGCCGTCGAGCCTGGCATTTAACTGCATACAGCGTTCCAGGTTAACGGGTTCGCCAACTTCCAGGTATCCTAAGTTGGTTTTGTTTAAGGTTTCTTCAATGGCAGTAACAGTATGTTTACCATCAGCCACAGCAACAACAGTGAGGCATACGCCATTATGTGAAACGGATTGATCGATCTTTAATTCGTTCGAAATAGCCGATTCAACAGTAATGTGCAAATTACCCTGCTCACGCCGCAAGCCGGTTACTTTACCTAAAGTTTCTATTATACCTGTAAACATACCCCCCAGCCTCCGCCATAGGCGGAGGAGTTTTTGAATTGCAAAACTAATTATATTAATTTAGGTTTATAACAAAAGCTATCTCATGCCCAAACAAAGCGCCGGAATTTTACTGTACCGAAACATAAACAATAAACTGGAGGTTTTTTTGATACATCCTGGCGGCCCATTTTTTAAAAATAAAGATGAGGGCGCCTGGTCAATACCCAAAGGCGAATTTTTAGATGATGAGGATGCCTTAGCTGCCGCCAAACGAGAGTTCCAGGAAGAAACGGGACAAGCCATTGATGGTAATTTTACCCGCCTATCGCCCGTTAAGCAAAAAAGCGGTAAAATAGTTTTTGCCTGGGCCGTTGAGGGCGATATCGACCATGAAATAATTGTAAGCAATTTGTTCGAAATGGAATGGCCGCCCGGTTCGGGTAAAAAAGCAAGTTTTTCTGAAGTTGACAGGGCCGCGTGGTTCGGTGTTGATGAAGCGAAGATCAAAATTAATGGCGCACAGGTAGCGTTTATTGAGGAATTGGAAGATATTTATACCTCATGAAATCATTATATCTCTTTCCTGTTCTTCGCCCAGTTCGATCGCTCATCTGATGCAATACCCTTATAAACCGTGGCGTTTTCGCTTAGTAATTGCTCCATAACCAACGCCGCAATTAACGCTTCATCTGCATTTCCTGTTTCCAGTACTTCGGGCGTAAAGTATTTTTTTACAAAATGGGTATCAAAATTACCTGATGTAAAAGCCTCATGCTGCATTACAAACCTGCCAAAACCCAAGGTGGTGGTTATGCCGGTTATATGGTATTCGTTTATGGCGCGCAGCATCCGTTCAATAGCCTCTGTTCGGTTTTTTCCATAGGCTATTAGTTTGGCTATCATCGGGTCGTAATAGATTGGTATTTCCATGCCCTGCTCAAAACCATCATCAACCCCGAATGCCGGGGCCCTTTGGCGTAATGTAGGTTTGCAGTGTGCCAATATCGGGTAAAAAATTATTGGCGGGGTCCTCCGCGTAAACTCGTAACTCGATGGCGTGGCCGTTTATTACCAGGTCCTCCTGTTTAAAGCTGATGGCCTCGCCCCTCGCTATCCGTATCTGTTCTTTCACAAGGTCAATACCGGTTATTAGCTCTGTTACCGGGTGTTCTACCTGCAGGCGGGTATTCATTTCTAAAAAATAGAAATTGAGTTGCTCGTCCATAATAAATTCTACCGTACCAGCGCCGGTATAATTAACGGAGTGTGCAACATCTACCGCGCATTTACCCATTTGTTCGCGTATTTGCGGGGTTAGTATAGATGACGGCGCTTCTTCAATCACCTTTTGGTGCCGGCGCTGCACAGAACAATCCCGCTCAAATAAATGCACAATATTGCCGTGCGTATCACCCAGCACCTGTATCTCGATATGCTTGGGCGATGATACATACCGCTCAATAAACACCGAGCCATCCCCAAAAGCAGAGGTAGCTTCTGATACCGCTAACTGCATCTGTTCTTCGAAATCCGCGGCGGCATCAACTATGCGCATACCTTTGCCCCCGCCGCCCGCCGCCGCTTTTATCAGGATGGGAAAACCTACCTCAATAGCCCGCTGTTTGGCTTCTTCAACATCGGTAATGGCTTCTTCGGTACCCGGAACCATCGGAATATTATATTTCATGGCCGCGGCTTTGGCCGATAGTTTATTGCCCATTACTTCCATCGCTTCGGGCGAGGGGCCTATCAGTATTAAACCTGCATCGCGCACCTGGCGGGCAAACCCGGCATTCTCGCTCAAAAAACCATAGCCGGGGTGTATACCCTTTGCACCGGTTTGGCGGCAGGCATCAATTATTTTATCGCCACAAAGGTACGATTGACTGGATGGCGCTTCGCCTATATAAACCGCCTCATCGGCATAACGTACATGCAGGGCATCGCGATCAGCAGCTGAATAAACGGCTACTGTTTTTATACCCATTTCGCGTGCCGAACGCATTATTCTTAAAGCGATCTCGCCCCGGTTGGCGATCAGTATTTTTTGCATACTTAACAAATGTAGCAGATTTGTTGAAAGCTGGCAGGTTAAATTGGCCTGTCATAAAAAAAGCGATAGGTAAACCCATCGCTTTTTTAAATTTATATTTTAAACTACGGTTTTTTATCAGGCGATGAAGAGCCGCCGGTTGTACCTTGTGCTCCGCCTGGACCACTTGGTCCGCCTGGTCCACCTGGACCTCTTTGTCCGCCGGGGCCGCCTTGCTTTGGCCAGGTAGCATTATCCAGCTTCGCTACACCATGATGGCAGGTATAACAATTTACCTTAACCAATGCGGCCATACCTACCGAGTCTTTTTCGCCTTTAAAAAATTTCTTATTGATCTTGGTGGCCATTAAATACATTTTGCGGGCCATCAACTTTTCAGGCTTCGAATCATTAGGGTATTCCATTTTCCGTGTATCCGGATTCATATAATGGCAAAAATTACACCTAACCCCTAAGGCCGATGCCCAATGCCCCATAACTACACCCAATTGTTCATGAGTAATTTTCTTGGGCAGCACTTTCAGGTTTACATATTTAGGAAACTGCTGTGGTTGTTGTGGCTGTGCCGGCGTTTGCTGCCGTATCAGTGTCATTGAGGCCAACAGTATAATGCCCGAAAGCAAACATACCGTAATTAATATTTTTTTTTGTTGACGCGCATATTTGCTATAAATTAGGTTGTAAGTTCTTTCTTATGGTTTTTTATCAGGCGATGAAGAGCCGCTTGCACCCTGCGGGCCGCTTTGTCCGCCAGGGCCGCCTTGTCCACCGGGGGGCCTTTGTCCGCCCTGTCCGCCGCCGGGGCCGCCTTGTTTTGGCCAGGCAGCCTTATCCAGCTTCGCTACACCGTGGTGACACGTATAGCAATTTACGCTGGCAAAATTCATACCCACCGAATCTTTTTCCGCTTTAAAAAATTTCTTATTGATCTTGGTGGCCATTAAATACATTTTGCGGGCCATCAGTTTTTCGGGTTTCGAATCGTTCGGATAATCCGTTTTACGGGTGGCATCATTACGCACATGGCAGAAATTACATTTAACCCCTAAAGAAGCCGCCCACATATCCATCATGTGGCCTACCTGCCGGTAGGTCATCTGTTTAGGCAGTACCTTAATATTCATCAGCTTAGGCTCAACCCGCGGTTGCTGCGGCGGCTGTTGCTGTATAAGTGTCATGGAAGCCAATAGTATAATACCCGAAAACAGGCATGCTATTATTAGTATTTTTTTGTTGAAACGCATAAATGTCATGTTTAAGTCACCTAAATTATAGGTTTCCCCCGAATGTTCCAACAATTATTTATGATTTGGGCGAAATACCTTACCTCATCCTATGGCGCATACGTTAAAAAATGTTAAAGTAATGGATATGTTACCGTATATGATAAAATAAATTTGGATATTTACGAAACAGTCGTACATTTACGAAATAATCGTAATAACAATGGAAAAATTATCACCACAGGAAGAAGAAGCTATGCAGGCCGTATGGCAAAAAGGCGAAGGATTTATTAAAGATTTTTTAGACCAGATAACCGAGCCAAAACCACCCTATACCACTTTAGCGTCGACCATAAAAAACCTGGAACGCAAAGGATTTTTGGCTGCCGAAAAACTGGGCAATTCGTTCCGTTACAAAGCGGTTATAAAAGAGGAAGAATATAAAAAGCGTTTTATGAACGGTTTTGTAAACGATTATTTCGAAAACTCATACAAAGACCTGGTTACGTTTTTCGCCAAAGAAAAAAAGATCAGCGCGGGCGAACTGAAAGAGATCATCAAACTTATTGAGAACCCTAAATCCTGAAGACGATGCCAACATTATTTGTTTTCCTGCTTAAAGTTAATATAGCGCTGGTGGTTTTCTGCCTCGGCTATTACCTGGTGCTGCGGCGCCTTACTTTTTACACGCTTAACAGGGTCTACCTCTGCGTCGCCATTATTTTTTCCACGCTGTACCCGCTGGTTAATTTGGATGGTTTTGTACAGCGCCACCAGCAATTAACTCCTGTACAAAATGTTATAATGAGTTTAAAGGCCCCGGCTCAGCGTATAGTTAACCCCATAATTCAGCAGCCCAATTACTGGTATTGGGCCGAGATGCTATTCTGGGTGGGCGCGGCCTTATTCGCGCTGAGGTTATTCATGCAGCTCATGTCGCTGTATAAATTGTATAAAAATTCAAAACCGGGTAAGGTACAGGAGCATGATGTGCGAATTATTAACGCGGATATCAGCCCCGTTCTCGTTCTGGCAAAGCATTTATATTAATCCTGAAAACTTAAACCCAGGCGACCTGCAAAGCATCATTCAGCATGAGCAGGTGCATATTACCGAATGGCATACCCTTGATATTTTATTGGCCGAGATCAGCGTGATATTTTACTGGTTCAACCCCGGTGTATGGCTCATGAAAAAGGCGGTGCGCGAAAACATTGAGTTTATTACCGACCGTAAAATACTGCAAAAAGGCATGGATAGCAAGGCCTACCAGTACAGCCTGTTAAATGTAAGCTTCGCCACCACCACATCGGCAGGTATAACCAACCATTTTAATTTTTCAACCCTTAAAAAACGCATAAAAATGATGAACGCTAAAAGATCTTCGAATGTTAACCTAACACGTTACGCGTTTTTAGTGCCAGCAGTAGTGGTATTGTTATTGATATTCAGTTTTTCAAAGGCCGGGTTGGTAAAAAACGGCAAGGTTGCTTACAAAACAATTGTGGCTTCGGTTAGTAATTTAACCCTGCCAACTACAGCAAACCATGAGAGAGGCGCTGCTTATAAAAAAATAACCGATACTGATAAAAAATCACTTACATTTTCTTTTAAACAAGGTACAGACATTGATACAAAATCATTCGCGAATAATTATAAATTCTTTCCGAAAACAGACACCAATAGAAAAACAATAACATTAACCACAACGCGAGAAAGAATTATTTCTGATACAGGTAAAAACTCATACGGCATAATTATTACAAAAGGTTTAACAAAGAGTATAAAAAATGGCGTTAGGGATTCTGTAACTTATACTATCAATGGTAAAAACGCAACTAGGGCTGAATTTGAAAAAGTAGCTGTGAAACGGACTATGGTAAATAGCGAGGTGATAAATGTTGTAAACGGTGATACCTCTAAAATTCATTTTTTCGGATTAAAGAATTTCACTTATAGTAAAAACCCTAAAAATGGAGTGGAATACACCGAATGGCGGATCGTGCCAGATAATGACTCGACTAAAGTAAAAGAACTCCTCGGCAAAATGCAGGGTATGGAAGTACATTCAGACGGAAGATTAACGCATAACGGGGTAACCATAACCAAAATGAACGTTAACGGAAAGCCGGTAACGGTGAAAGACTTTGAGATCAACTCACCTTCCACAAACGAAAGAAACAACGAACAAAAAATAGTTAAGGTAGAAGGGCAAGTGAACTATCCGGGAAACTACATAATTAAAAAGGATGTAAAAATACCAGATATAATTATCCGGGCCGGTGGACTCACCCAATCTGCCGATGTTGACGAAAGCCTGGTTATTGTTGATGGTAAGGAAGTATCAAAAAAAGACATGAAAAAACTATCGGTTGATGACATTAAAAGCGTAACCATCAAAAACGGAAGTGATAAAGAAATGAGAGATCAATACGGCGACAAAGCAAAAAACGGCGTATTAATTATCACCACCAAAAAAGGAAAAAAATAGTTAATAGTTAATTATGAGAAGGACGGGATCAACCGGTTACGGCCGGTTTTTCCTTCCTGATAACTTAGTACAGCGATGAAAAAGTTTATTCTATCTTCTTTATTATTGGGGTCGGCTTGTTTAAGCACAAACGCCCAAAAACTTCCCAACGTGCAAACAGCCAGCCTGCGCGCCCCTGCTAACACGAAAATTGATGGCAAACCAACCGAATGGGATAATAAATTCCAGGCGTATAATCATGCTACCGAGGTTTACTACACCCTGGCAAATGATGACGATAAGCTATACCTGGTGGTGCAGGCCACCGACCGGCAGATCATCAATAAGATCATCGGCGGCGGGGTAACATTTACCGTTCAAAAGTCGGGCAAGAAAAATGATAAGGGAGGAATAAGCATTACCTACCCGCTTTTTGCCCCAAGGGACCGCCCTATGGTGCGCGGCGGAGGCGACACGGGCGGAAACATGAAGGTAATCGCTATTCGTGATGGTGGTGGGGGCGGTGATGCGGTTTTTAAGAGCAGCGATCCCCCCGGCCGCTAACACAAAATTGGAGGGCGATTCGATCATGAACGCTTATAATAAGCGCCTTGATGAAAAATCGAAAAATATAGGTGTTACCGGCATGCCGGGTTTAGATACATTGATATCTGTTTATAATGCTGATGGTATTAAAACGGGCGAACGCTTCGACAATAAAATGGTGTATACTTATGAGTTAAGCATCGACCTTAAAAATTTAGGCTTATCAGTAAATGACGCTGCCAAATTTGCCTATCATATCAAATTAAACGGGGCGACCATGAATATAGTCAATATAAAGATAGATGGTGCAAACGGTAACAGCCCCGACCCGGCCATGCAGGAAAGGGTACAACAATTAATGGCGCAAATGGGGGTAAATAATAACTCGGCGCCTACGGATTTTTGGGGTGAATATACTTTGGCGAAGTAAGCCCCCTCTAAACGGCGCAGCCTTCATGAACGCTTTAAAAAAACAAATAATATTGTGAATAATCTCCCCCGGTAGGGGAGACTTTTGATCTGACAAAATTTAAACATTCTCACCTATTGGAAAGGTAGGCCGTGCGCCGGGGAAAGTCTCCCCTACCGGGGGAGATTTAGAGGGGGCTGGGGAGAATGCTTTTAATAACTAAAAATAAAAAAACATCACATCGCAATGTTTGATAAAAAAGGCGACAAATTGAATTGCACCCGAATGAAGATAATTTTAGCAGTTTCATTTTCTTTTATTGCTCTTGCCGCCAGCGCCCAAAAACTTCCTAATGTACAAACAACTGGCTTGCGCGCCCCGGCTACTATAAAAATTGATGGCAAAACCACCGAATGGGACAACAAATTCCAGGCGTATAATCATGCTACCGAGGTTTATTATACACTAAGCAATGACGACAATTACTTGTATTTAACGGTGCAGGCCACCGATCAACCTATAATTAATAAAATTATGAGCGGTGGTGTTACGCTCACCATAAATAACACCGGGAAAAGGAAAGACAAAGACGGTATAAGTATTACCTACCCGGTATTCGACAGGAAAAACAGACCTTTTTTTTTTGGTTCGCAAGACAAGCTGGGATTAGAAAAGGGGTTTCGCGCTGCAACTGCTAATAACCCCGATTCTGTTATGAACGTTCATAACCGGATATTAGGCGAAAAATCAAAACTGATAGGAGTTACCGGCATACCGGGAATGGATACGCTTATTTCGGTTTACAACACTGATGGCATTAAAGTGGCTCAATTGTTTAATAGTAAGGGGGCCTACACCTATGAACTTGCCGTAAGTTTAAAAAACCTCGGACTTACGACAGACAATCCCGCTAAGTTCGCTTACCATATTACCTTAAATGGCGCAAGCCTGTTCAATAATATTAGTTTTAAAGCTTCGGGCATATCCGAAGGAGGTGGCGGTGGTGGCGCGCCAATATCAGTAGGAGCAATATCTTTTACCTCTGCTGATGGCGCTGATGCAGTAAAACTTTTTTTAGACGGTGGAACAACCGCCCCTACTGATTTTTGGGGTGAATATGTTTTAGCGAGGAAATAAAGCCCCCTCTAAATCTCCCCCGGTTGGGGAGACTTTAAATTTTCTTTAAGAATGCACTTCCGCCCAAATGGGGAGAGTGTTGAGCGGGGCTTCAACTTGCTTCTGCCAGTTTCCCGTTTTCCAAAATTTCCAGCAACGCTTTTTCAGCCATTGTTAATTCGGCCGCTTTTACATTATTATCCTCATCAAGTTCTTTAATATAGCTGAACAGTGTACCATCTTCATAGCTTTTAATTATGCCGGGGTGCACATAATATTTTTTACAAACCGTGCGGGTATTGCCTAAATTGACGGCTACTTCATCCAGTACGTTTACTATTTTTTTATGGCACTCGGTTATGGTACCAAACCCTCCGGCCTCTTTAAAGGCGTGCAACGCGCTAACACTTCCCGCCCATGTCCTAAAATCTTTCGCGGTAAAATCCTCTCCCGTAATTTCTTTTAAATAGTTATTAACGTCGCCCGAACCAACCGAACACCGTTTACCTTCGTCATCATAAAACTGGAAAAGCTCCTTGCCCGGTATATCGCGGCATTGCTTTACCAGTTTGGCCAGTTTTCGGCTTTGTAGGGATATACTTTGAAAAACGCCTTTTTTTCCTTTAAATTCAAATTTCAGATCGCTTCCTTCTATTTTCACATGCTTGTTCTGCAAAGTGGTTAAGCCAAACG
>Ga0206912_1129_pt1 | contig 20035 bp, 22 predicted proteins | sample Alteio_BWOrgHeat_75_FD_152933 | JGI IMG/M metagenome (GOLD analysis project Ga0206912, IMG submission 152933) | Enriched cells from forest soil in Barre Woods Harvard Forest LTER site, Petersham, Massachusetts, United States -... | ecosystem: Environmental > Terrestrial > Soil > Temperate forest >... | reverse complement strand
CACTTATTAAAGATTGTTTGAGGTAGATAAATGAATCCATTACGAAATGATAAGCCACCGCAACTGCACGTGTTGCCCGTAGTAGAAGCTGATCCTGTGATTGAAAAGGTGCATTTTGAGTTTGCAAATGGAGATGTCTATGATGGCGGTGTAGCGAATGAACAAAAAAATGGTTTCGGAGTCCATTATTTTGCAGCCACAGGGAATTGCTTCAAGGGAGAGTGGGTCAATAATCAAATGGTATGTGGAATTCTCAATTTTAAGAATGGGGCTCAATATTCGGGAAATTTTAAAAATAACAAATTCCATGGTCCTGGTTGTTTTGCTGACTCCAACGGCGATTTTTTTGAGGGCACCTATCTGGATGGCCACAAAGACGGCGAGTGTTCTTTTATTTATAGCAATGGCGACAAATTTGAAGGAATGTACCGCAATGGCAAAAAACATGGCCCAGGCACTTACACTTACGCTAATGGTGATGTCTACGAAGGATACTATGAAAATGATTACCGCCACGGCAGAGGAAAATTTACCTCTGTGAATGGAGATAGCTACGAAGGCGATTATTTTATTAATGATCCCCATGGCGAAGGCACGTTACGCTACGCCAACGGCAATCTCTATGTAGGCAAATTCGATCGGGGTCAAAGACATGGGTTTGGAAGATTTTATCACAGAAATGGCAGCCGCTACGAAGGTTGGTGGGTCGAAAATATGATGTGTGGGCAAGCCCTGTACATTTTTCAAGATAAATCACAATACAAGGGCAGCGTTTTACACGGGAAGCCCCATGGGTTTGGAACCTATCTGTACAATAATGGAGACGAATACACGGGCAATTTTGTTCATGGCATGCGGCAAGGACGAGGAACTCACAAATTTCTCAATGGCCATCGTTATGAAGGCGAATGGCATAGCGATCAACGTCATGGTAGAGGCACCTTTTTTTGCAAAAGTGGCGAAACATTCCAAGGCATTTGGACTAAAGATCAGTGGCAGGATAAAAACATCGTTTTCTATCCCAATGGCGAACGCTACGAGGGCGAAGTCAATGACGAGGGCGTGCCGAGCGGCAAAGGGGCTTATATTAACTCCAATGGAAGTCATTTTAAAGGAACCTTTGTCCCGGGTAAGCCGATCGGCAATGCCGTTTGCACCCGTGTCGGAAGCAACGTGAATTTTACGAGGGAACGCTATATTTTTCCCGATGGAAGTCGCTATGAAGGGCAATTACTCAACTGCCTTCCGCATGGCCCAGGCACCTGTTACTATGCTGTGGGAGACAAATATGAAGGCGAATGGGCTTTTGGCATGCGCCACGGCCATGGGGAACAATTTTTTGCTGGTGGACCGCACTATGTAGGTGAATGGAAGGACAATAAAATGAGTGGTCATGGAACCTTGAAATTGGACGGCTACAGCTATGAAGGGGAGTGGCAAGATGGTCGTTTTCATGGACGTGGAACTGTGATCGAACCGGATGGCACAAAATACGAAGGCAGCTGGATTGCCGGAAAAAAATGCGGATTTGGCGTTATGACATTCAAAACCCAATGGGAAGGATATTGGAAAAGCACTAAAACTCAAGCTTGCATCAATATAGACGATCGCTATGAGGGGGAGTGGAAGGAAGGTCACTTCCATGGCCGTGGTACCTATTATCATGCCAATGGAAGCCGTTATGTCGGTCAATTCCTCAAATCTCTACGTCAAGGTGAGGGCACGTTTACTTTTGCCGACGGACAAACCTTTCAAGGCCCTTGGAATAAGGATGAGTTTGTCGGTTTAGGAAAACTCCTCTTCAAAGTGCGCAACGACCCTAAATTTAAAGGAAGGTAATCTTATGATGCCCGCATTAGCTTCTTACTCTCCCACGATAATTGTTGCGCCTTCTGTGAATGGTCTACATCATGGCGACGGGGCGTGCACCTTTCCCAATGGCGATATCTATAATGGCGAATTTTCGAATGATCGGCGCAATGGTCGTGGCACTCTGCTAATGGCCAATGGAGCTCGCTATAAAGGCGATTTTGTCAACGATGTGCCCCATGGGGAAGGAACCTACATCTATGCGAATGGCAGCTCCTATAAAGGGCACTTTGATCGCGGTCAGAAGCACGGTAGAGGCACTTTTAAAGCTACAAATGGCACAATCTATGAGGGCCATTGGGTCCGCGATACCCTGAGAGGTCAAGCCACGATTATCCACACGAATGGAGATCGTTATGAGGGCAATGTTCTATTTGGCAAGCGTCAGGGCTACGGCAAACTTTTCTCTAAGGGCGTTATCCTCTACCAGGGTGAATTCAATCAGGATGACATAACAGGTTACGGCACTTATCATTTTCCCACAGGAGGAAAATATGTCGGCAGCCTAAAAAATGGCCTCATGGAGGACTCTGGAACCCATCTTTACCCTAACGGCGATATCTTCACCGGATTTTGGGAAGATGGCAAAGAGCAAGGACCTGGAACTTGGTACCGTGCCAATGGCGATTGTTCCATGGGTGAATATGAACAAGGCAAAGCCCATGGTTTATTTTACATCCGCTATGCCGATGGACTTGTTGAGGAAGCGGTCTATGACAACGACACAAAAACGGAGAGTAAGATCAATGGCGAAGAAGCGACTCTGCGTCTTAAGCGCGCCCTCCAAATCCGCGAGTTTCTACGCAAGGAAATCAAGCGTGAAGATACCAAGACGACTGGTTTGTCGCTCGTTGGCCTATTGACTTTACCTCTCATTGTTCCCTTTATTCTATGTGCACGAGAGGCGTTTGACCGCGAATACAATGAGTCTAGCCTCACTGCCGTTACGACCCATTTTGAAAAGAATCTGGCCACCATGAAGGCAGATGAAGCCTTTGAGCGTGCCTATAAAAGCATCTTCCATCGTCCCGCCCCCCAAATAGGTTAGGAGGTTGATATGAGTGTTAATTGCGATTTTTTGTTTACTATGTGTCAGAAACTAGTCATTCTTGATAAACTAGCTAGTAAATATAACCAACCTGGTAGTATTACACTCGATAAAGTAATGCGCGAAATGGACACGATGTTAGAGACGTTGCGTACAGCCGATCTCACGCAACGCATGTCCACTATCATGAAGCCTCTTGTTCTGCAGGTCAGGGTAAAATATAATGGCATCTTAGGGCAAACTATCCCTAAAAATAATTATATCGTCATGCCATTGGGACAGGCAGAACAATATTTGAAGACGTTAATTGCAAATAATATGAAGCTCTTTAAAGAGTATACGGACTATGTAAATGAATTGGATAGAAAAATAGATCCATCGCGAGTCAAAAGGTATAATGCAGCTATCAATGAGGAAAAAAACAAATTAAAACGAGAAGAATGCGTATTAAGAACATTAGCGGGTGCAGTAGAAAACGCATGTGATTTGTTCCAAAGTCAAAAGAGAAATCTCGCTTCTAAACTTGATTTATCAATTGCTAAAATTGGTAAATTGCGCGAAGAGTTAAATGATAAATCGGGAATTGAATATCTTGGAATTGATACGATCGCGACAGAACTACAACAAGCGTCCAAATACCCTGGGGTAAAGAGTGATCTTCTTACGCAACTGAGAGGCGATAACGAAACGACTATTGATATGGATACTATAGGGGCAACCGTGGATCAACTTGAAAAAGCAAATAGGCAACAACCGCCCACCGTCAACTTAGAAAGTCTTCCTTTGATACCTTCAGAAGCTCCTTCCCCAAATGCTACCCAAAATAGAGCCTGCTGCTGCACAATCCTCTAATGCTGATTGCAATTAAAGGAAAAAGTAGATACTAGAATGAAAACATGCCTAGTAAAACTATTGCTATCTCAAAACCCATTTTGGGAGAAGAAGAAATCGCTGCGGTCACAGATGTCATCCATTCGGGATGGATTAGCCAAGGGCCTAAAGTTCTTGAATTTGAAAAGAACTTCGCCGAGTACGTCGGGTCGCGCCACGCTTGCGCTGTCTCTAACTGCACCGTTTCCCTGCATCTTGCCCTGTTGACTGTGGGGGTCAAACCCGGCGATACCGTGGTGACCGTCAGCCACTCTTTCATCGCCACAGCCAATGCCGCCCGCTATTGCGGGGCTGAACCCGTTTTTCTAGACATCGATCCTGCCACCTACAATTTATCACCGAGCGCCCTCGAGGCTTATCTAAAAACGGCCAAGCGCCCCCCTAAGGCTTTGCTGCTTGTGCACCAGATGGGGATGCCTTGCGATCCGGCTATCCTAGCTATTGCTGAAAAGTACAAGCTCCCTGTCATCGAGGATGCGGCCTGTGCCATTGGCTCTGAAGTCAGCTTTGATGTGGGCAAGACGTGGGAAAAGATCGGCAAGCCACGCGGGACCATTGCCTGCTTTTCCTTTCACCCTCGCAAAGTGGTCAGCACAGGCGAAGGGGGAATGCTCACGACCAACGACCCTAAAATCGATCAGCAACTGCGCCTTCTTAGGCAACATGGCATGTCGCTCACCGATCTGCAGAGGCATCAGGCCAACAAAATCCTCGTCGAAAGCTACGACGTGTTGGGATACAACTACCGCATGACCGATCTGCAAGCGGCCATTGGCATTGAGCAACTCAAAAAACTGCCGACGTTTATCGCAAAACGGCGCGCCCTCGATCAGTACTATCGCAAAGCACTCGCTTCCATCAAATGGCTAGAAGTGCCTGAGGAACCCTCTTACGCGCGGTCCAATTGGCAAAGTTACCCCGTCAGAGTTGTGGCAGGAGCGCCTAAATCGCGCGATGAGCTGATGCAAGCGCTATTTGAGAGGGGCATTATGACCAAGCCTGGCATCATGAATGCTCACGAAGAGAAAGTCTATAGCTCCATGCATGTGTCCCTACCAGAAAGCGAAAAAGCGCGCCGTGAAGTGATCTTATTGCCGCTGCATGGAACCATGACCGAAGAAGATATCCACTTTATCGCTAATGTGCTGAGCAGCCAATGAACGATCTCCTCCTATTTCCCTTCAACGGCAACACGCGAGAAGCAGTCACAGTCATCGACTGCCTAAATCAACAGAACAAGCAATGGAACCTACTGGGCTTTATCGATGATGACCCTGCGACGTGGAATAAGAGTTTTCAAGGGCACAAGGTATTAGGTGGACGCGAACAACTTGCAAAACATTCGCAAGCAAAAATCCTTGCCGTGCCAGGCCGCGCGGAAAACTATCTCCAGCGTAAAAGGATTATCGATTCGTTAGACGTCGAAAAAAGTCGGTTTACCATCCTCACCCATCCTAAAGCGGCAATTTCCAAAGACACGACCATCGGCTACAACACGCTCATCATGGCGGGAGTGGTTACCACGGCCAATGTCGCGATCGGCAACCACTGCGCTATCCTGCCTAACTCTGTGTTATCGCATGATGTTAAAATGGGCGATTACTGTTTAATGGGTTCCAACGTTTCTGTTTCTGGAAGCGTTGTGATCCATCCTCAATGCTATCTGGGGTCTGGATGCAAGGTTATGCATGAGATCGAAATCGCTGAGGGTACCCTCATCGGCCTTGGTTCCGTCGTCCTAAAGTCGACTCGCCCACACACCGTTCTAGCAGGGAATCCAGCCAAAGTTTTGCGGGAGAATCAACTATGATCTCGGTGGTCATTCCCGCCTATAACGAGGCCTCGAACATTCAGGCCACCATTGCAGAAACCCTTGTGGGGCTAAAATCATCGCCTTATGCCGAGCAGTATGAAATCATCGTCGTCGATGACCACTCCTCCGATAATACGTTTGAGAAAGTGGAGGCCTTACAGGTCAAGGAAGTGAAGGCGATTCGTTTAAGTCGCAACTCAGGCAGCTTCACAGCCATCCGCACAGGGATGCGTGAGGCAGAAGGGGATGCGGTGATTTGCCTTGCCGCTGATGGGCAAGATGATCCTGCCGTCATTCCTGCCTTGCTTGAAAAGTGGCATCAGGGAGCACAGATTGTCTGGGCCTGCCGCAAATCGCGTGCTAATGAATCTTGGCTAATTAAACTGCCTGCGCTGATGTTCTATCACCTTTTGCAGTGGATGACGCCGCGCAATAAGACAGGGATAGATCTTCCAAGAGCGGATTTTTATTTGATGGATCGGCAGGTAGTCGATGCCATCAATCAGTGTCAAGAGCGCTACACCTCGCTTTTTGGTTTAATCCTCTGGTCAGGGTTTAGACAAGAATCGGTCGATTATGAGCGCAAACTACGCAGGTCAGGAAGTTCCAAATGGAATTTCACAAGTCGTTTAAATCTAGCCAAAGATTGGATTATTGCCTTCTCAGGACTACCCTTGAAGGCCATGATATGGCTAGGGTTTTGTATCTCTTTTTTGGGTTTTTGCTATGCGCTATTTGTCTTTATCACCCATTTTACAAAAGGCGAACATGTCGAGGGCTGGGCTTCTGTCATGATGGTGGTACTGATATTAGGTGGCCTCAATATGGCAATGCTTGGGGTTATAGGGGAGTATCTTTGGCGTAACTTAGAAGAAACGCGCAAACGTCCTCTATCGTTTATCGAAAGGAGGACGAAATGAACGTGGCTAAATTTGTCGTGAGTTGGGGGATGGTTTTTTGCTACGTCGTTCTCAATGCTTTCGGAGCCCTTTTGATCAAGCATGAGATCAACCGCGTGGGCGAAGCGAATATCACAAGTTTTCATTCGATTCTCATCTATTTTGTTAAGTTGCTCACCTCTTACAAAGTACTGCTAGGGCTTGTGGCGATCTTTCTTTCTGCGCTCGCCTGGTTTGTGGCATTGTCAAGGATGGATCTCTCCGTTGCTTATCCCATCGCAGTGGGATTGAGCTTTCTCCTGATTGTCACGAGTTCTGTGCTTTTCTTCCACGAGTCGCTAACTCCCATCAAATTGTTGGGACTGCTCTTTCTCATTTTAGGACTTATCTTCGTCAGTCGATCATGAACAGAAACACAACAGAGATCTTTGCCTTCGTTTGTCTATTCATCCTTCTCTTTGGCTATGTTTTGACCCATCCAGATCGCATCAATCACGACGTGGCGATTCTGCTTCAGTCAGCAGAGCTTTTGTGGGAGGGCAATAGGCCCTATGTGGATTTTATTGAGTTGGATCCGCCGCTTATTTTTTACGTGGGCACCTTTCCCGTCATGTTGGGGAGGCTGTTGCATGTTCCCATGATTCTTATGTTGTCCTTGTGTGTGGCGACCCTAAATTTATGGTCCGCATGGGCCATAAAACGCATTCTGGAGGGGATGGGCAAGGAAAATGGTTGGGTTTTGGCCATTGCCTTTGGGATATTTTCTTTATTTTTTTTGAAGACGCTCGATTGGGGGCAAAGGGATTACCTGTTTACTTTGGCTTTTGTGCCCTATTTACTTGTGCGGTATGTTCACAACACGGGTGGGCGCGTTTCGACTGTTCTTGCTGTGGCGACGGGGTTGCTGACCGGTCTTTTTTTCTTTAAGCAGTATTTTTTGCTGTTGGTACTCGTTCCTGAGGTGTATTTCTTGTTGAAACGCAAGTGGCAACCGATTGCGCCCGAGACGTTAGCGCTTTTTATCGTTCTTTTGCTTTATCTTGTGCACTTTTTCTTCCTGCCCGAGGCGATGGTCTCCGCTTACTTCAAGCGCTGGGTGCCCATGCTGGTGAAGTACTACGACACCTATGACATTAGCTATGGCGAGATGTTTGCAGTGCGGAAAGTCTATCTGCTCTTGGGCGGCATATGTGCGTTGCTTTCTTTGGCTTTAAGGCGCTTTTTCAAAACGCCTGTAGCCCAGTTGTTGCCGCTGCTAAGCTGGACGGTTCTAGCCGCTCTAGGAGTCTTTTACATCCAGCACAAAGGGTTCTTATATCATCTTCTCCCTGCCATGGGGGTCACAAGCTTAATTCTCGGGATCTGGTGCGCGGAGGGTTTGCGCTTTCTTCCGCGCTGGCTGGGAAGTATTGCGTTTGTTTGCTTGGGTCTTATATTTTTAATTCTCTTGGCCGTAGCACCACGTGTGGAACGGACTAACCCTCTTGAAAGCACAATTGCCCAGTATTCGAAAGAAAACGATAGGGTTTTAATCATCTCTACGTCGATTGCAACAGCCTATCCCATCACGGTACAGATGCATCGACCCCCCGGTTCACGCTATCTGACCTCTTTTCCGATCGCTTTTTTGATGAAGGAGCAGCCCCAGCACTATCCTACGTGGGAGGAGGCCAGCCCTCAACTTAAGCAATTTATCCAGGAGCTAAAGGAGGATATTAACACCCTCAAGCCCCAGCTTATCCTGATCAATGACACCAATTATTGCCAAGCCTGCCCTGTAGATTTCAATATTTACCAGTTTTTAACGCAAATCGGCCTCCTTGAGCCGGTGCTCAAAACCTATACCCGCAAGCCCGATTCTGCTGGGTATGCCGTTTTAAAATTGCTTTAGCTGCTCACTCATTTTAACGGCTTAAAATTCACTTGAAAATAATGTATCTGGTAAGATACACTAAGATCATATGGAAATTGAGATTGAGTTTTACAGAACCCCTTCTGGCCGAAACCCTTTTGATGATTGGTTTGAAAGTATTCGAGAAATGCATACGCGTTCCAAGATTCTTACTCGTCTTGATCGCCTTAAGCTAGGAAATTTCGGAGATTGTAAAGCTATCGGCGATGGTTTAGCAGAACTTCGAATTCATTACGGACCAGGAATAAGGATCTATTACTCTAAAATAGGAAATAAAATGATTTTGCTTCTTTGTGGAGGGGACAAAGGTTCACAAACTAAAGACATCAAAAGGGCGAAGGAATATTTAGAAGAATATCAATCTAGGGGGAAATAAATATGACAAAAAATAAAAACTATCACGAATGGCTTCTTGAAAAGCTTAAAGATCATGATGAGGCAGTTTCTTATCTTAACGCAGCTTTAGAAGAAAGTCTCAAAGGCGATGAAGAGTCACAGCATCTGTTTCTTATTGCTTTACGAAATGTTGCAGAAGCACAGGGTGGTGTTGGTGCGTTAGCTAAAAAAGCTCATGTAGGCCGTGAAAGCCTCTACAAAACTCTTTCAGGAACGGGTAACCCAAAATGGCATACACTTGTTTCGCTATGTATGGCTATGGGGCTAAATCTGAGGCTTTCTTAGAATTAACCCAGGAAAAGAATGGATTATGAGTTTTTAAAAAATTGGATTTTGGAAATTGCAGGTTTGATTACTGCTGTTTTAATTATTTTGAATTTCATAAATCCGATAATTAAATTTCTGAAAATTTGTTATGGTGAATTCAAGAAAAATATCCCTTTTGTGTTAAAAAAAGATTATAGATCTTTACAAAATGAGTTGGAAAAAACCAAAATTCAATTGGTAGTGGAACAGGATCATGTTAGATCATTGAGCAAAAAATCGGCCGACTATGAAAGAACTGAATGGAAAGACGGTATTCTGTACCACAACGGGCTGGAGATTTGTTCAAGGTGTTACGACACTAGCCCAAGTGCCGATCGTAAAATAGTGCGATTATTAAGAAGTGATCATGAAATAAAGGGTATTTTTTATTGCCCTGAATGCAAGACGCACCCCAAAACCACTGAAGGTGCAAGACAACAGATGAATAAATATCGCTAGGCAGCTGTTTGTGACAATGAAGAATCATTTCTGACTCATACCGCTATCTCACTCACATCAACCAGTGATTTTTGATCTCAAACCTGGGGATTCATCAAATCCCTCCTTATGCTGGGTATGCCATATTAATTAAAAATTAATATTGCCCTTATCGCCGCTTAATTCCAACTAGCTATACTTATTTATGTATTATAAATGGAGTTTAGCGATGTATCCCATACATCAATTTACAGCTGCCGAGAGGCCCGAATTAGAAAGAATTCTCATTAATCTTTCCCATCTTGGTGAAAAGGGGATGGAAAGGGTGGAATTTCGCGATCGACCTATCCTTATCAGCGCTCCCAATTGGTGGGGTCGTGCCGTGGAATACACCTTGGGCAAGCGCGAAACTCTTAAGCAAGGAAGTATCGCCGTCTCTTTTGAATTATTTCTAAAAGTTAACGAGCAGGAGCTATTGAAGTGTAATCGACTCAATTGCTTTACAGCCCTCGATAAAATTGCGCAGCGATTTCACAATCAGTTGGATCTATGTGTTTCTGTTGGTCGATTGAAGGCTGAACTTAGAAATGTGGATCTGGTAGCCCTAGATCGCTTTTCCAAAGCGCAAGCGGATTGTAATCAGATTGATGAAGATAACAGAGTTGTGGAAGAGCGGATCAGAGAGGTTCGCGTTGAGCTGAATAGGCTCAAACCCGATTGCGACAAGATGCAAGCAGATTCCGCGATAGCCATCCAAGAAGAGAAAGAGAGGATTCTCGACACAGCCCATCAGCAGGCCAAAAAGATCATCGTCGATTCTCTTCTAGCAGCAAATAAAACTGAGGAAAAAGAGCGGACAAAATTAGCTAAAGAACACACAAATAAATATGAGTTCACGCACTTTTTAGCAGACGAATCCAAAAAAGATCTTGTCATTACTTGTAAAGATGGGGAGTTGCGCGCTTGTAGTCTATTTTTACCCAATCTTTCTAAAATTGACTTTAAGCAATTTTCCAAGGAGACGGTGGAGTTTTTCGTTAATGCCCATTATGGAATCACTTCCTTTGCTGAAATTTCTGCTGAAAAGCTAGGCGAACTAAAAGCGTTGTCTCTGCTGGTTCTAACAAGCACCAGTACCCAACTATTAAAAAGCCTCGAGGCGAAACCTAATCCGAATAAATGCCTAATTAAAGATATGTCCACAGTCCTTTCGGATTTAATTGGGAAAAGGGTAATATTTTTTTTATCTGCGGAAGATATAGCCGAGAGAAGAAGTTTCCATTCGCCATTTTGGTTCTTAAAATCATTGGATAACATCCCGCTCATCACTACTCTAGAATACAATTCCCAACTTAAAGCTTGGAATGTTTTTATTTTACCAGCGGATCCCGATCAGGACATGCCTGAAGATTTCGATCACCACCTCTTAGATATTCGCGTTGGAAGTATTTATCAAACCTATTCTCCAAAGTACGAGAAAGGTAAACCCATTGGCAGAATTGACCTTTGTAATTTGGATGTTAGGTCTTCTGAAATAGCAATCAGTTTTACAAGATTGGAGTAGTTGAGATGGTTCCACACATTTACGGACAAGCTGAGAGCAATCAGTTCCAGCAATTGATGCAGGATCTTGCTTTTTTAGGGCAACGAGGCTGTGAACGCATCGAAATCGTCAAAAATGGACAGGCGAATGACTTCACACTTAGATTGAAAAGTGCGCCGGGGTTTTGGGGTAGAGTGATTGAACGCATCTTTGGCAAAAAGGATACCCTTAAACGCGATGTTGTTGCCGCATTTGTAAATGACTTCATTGTCGCCAATCGCGCCACATTTGAAAATGCTGATCGTTTTATCGCGCATTCAACGCTGACGAGCATGCGCCATCGCTTTAGCAAAATCCCGCAACTCTGCATGACCGTAGATACAATTTTAACCACCTTAAATGAACGGGACCAACTACAAAGAACTCAAGCGGAAAGAGCAAGACAAAGTAGCAATGTTCTTGAGGGCACCTTTGGAGCCAAGATGGCGAAGCTCCAAGCCAATGAACGCATTTTGGAAGAGAGTGGAAGGATTTGCGACCAAAAATATGCGGCTGTTCAAGCCAAGCTTACTCACCAGGCTGAGGAGAGCCGCGAGGAGGCTAATAAAGAAGCCGACAAGATCCTCGAGAGTGCTGTACAGGAAGCAAATAAAGCCGTTGCTGAAAGAAAGGTCAAGGCCTTCTTTCCCGTGCCACGCAATCGAGAGGGATTTGCCGAGATCTATGCCGACAATGCGCAAAAGGATCTCGCCATCGTTTGTAAAGATAATGAAATCGTGTTGGCGCACAGCGTGTTCTTAAAGGGATTGCATGCTTTCGATAATCAACTTCTTGAACAAAGTGAGGTGGATAAGAGAAAGACGCTGTGGCTCCTATCCGACGAAATGACGCGTTGCAGGGTGGATTTGAAAGACTTCTCCAGAGAAGCTGTTGAGTATCTAGTGCGCTATCAGTATGGCATCGCTTCTCTTGAAAATTTACCTGTAGACCATTCTGCGGACCTTTATGTATTAACCGACCTTGTCAGGGGCTCGAGCGAAAATAAAAAGCTAGATCGCTTACTCAAAGCCTGCGATGACAAGATCGTTGAAAATTTGGACGATTTTAAAACGGCTTTAGACTTTTTAAAACCACCCTTCTCAAATCGGATTCAAGAGCATGCGTTGAGCCTAATCAGCAAAACTCCCGCTCAACCACTTTATCAGACGTTGTGGGAATGGGCAGCTGAACGAACAAATAATGATGCCACTGCGATGCAAGTTCTCCTCAATGCACCCATTTCGGAAGGGGCCAATTCCCTTCTTGATTACGTGGCGTTTGAAGAAATGGATGCCTTGCCTGCTGATCTAGCAAAATGCATGTCTCCTGAAAAGTTGGCTAGCTGGAACAAGTGGTTCAGCACTGAAAAGATGGAGTGGGAAGAGTTGAATTTGCCGAGAGCGCGAAGATCAAAACCGGGTGGAGAGTTCGCTAAGATTGATGAACCTAGTTATGATTGGGGCCGTGAGCGTCAATTTAATGAGGGGAGACAATGGAAGCTCTTTATTTCCCAGAAAGATTGTGAGCGAAAAACGCCTTATCATTCATTAGCCTGGAGACCCTCCCAACACGGTGTTCTTACCGTAGAAAATAAGGTTTTTTACAATAAAGAAAAAAAAGTTTGGGAAGTTTTTGCTAGGTTCACAGGAAGTAAAGATGAGCTGGACTATTTTTATCGCCACAATAAAATTCGCATTTCGTTCGACGAAGGTGGAAGCTATCCCTTAACTCTTCTCGATTTAGACGAGTTGGATTCCACGCGACCCTTGGCAACAGTTTCAACAGTCCCAGAGGCCGGCTTAAACGTGTTGTTCACCTGCATTTCCACTAATTCTTGACGAGATAATCATCGCTCCAAATCGCGGAGTACCTGTCAGTGAGTGGTAACCATAGCAGATGGTGCATTCATTATCCGCATTCAAATGAATAGAGTTTATAAAGAAGGTTTGAAAGCGGCCTGCCGTAAAGGTATTTTTTTGGGCCGTCAATTCTAGTTCTGCGATGCGTTTGCGCGGAAAAAACGTCGCTATCTTTAGCGTCCAGTTTTGCCTATTGAAGGAAAACACGAGGTCTTTTTCAAAGAAGGAATGAGGCACTTCTTTAGACTTATCCAGTAGAGCTCCCGATCTTGCGCATAGAGTCGTTTGTTTCCCATCAGGTTCAATACATAAAACACAATCATTGAGGGTTTTTGGTACTCTTTCCGAAGTTTTGTATGCAACCGTATTCACCCATAATGCTTTAAATTTGCCTTCCACAATCCCAAAACCGTGCAGATTTTTGTCTTTATCAGAAACGATTAATTGTTGACCGGTTGTTATTAAATTGGTAGGTGTCAAACCCAGCAGAGGTGTTTCGGTTTGGAAAGTTTTGATATTCAATATGTCCAGTTGATGTTCTTTATGTTCGCCTCCTCGCAAAAGAATAAGAAAATCCCCCAGAAGCGCGGATTGACGGATGTAGCTTCGCGTTCTTTGAGCTTTATCTGGTTCAATGATACAGAATCGAAGACAGGTTCCTGTATTGGGGTCCCAAGCAGCAATCAAAAATCCCTGGTGAACAGTGATGATTTGATCAGGAGATAGGAAATAAGCGCCATTTATTCCATTTTCTACATCATAAACTTGATAGTGGGGTATGGTGCCAAAATTCAAGTTTACGGAGGAGAGGTCTGTCAGATTGACGATATTCGGCTGATTCAAATTTCTAAAAAGGGCATACTGCTCATTATAGGCCTTGAGATTGGTAAAACTGAATTGAGTAGGAGGGTTAACAATAGGTTTGGCGTAGACACTGACATGGGGTCCATAACAAACTAGAAGACGCGTCCTTGTATTCACGATTTCAGGGTAAAGAGTGCGGTCGATAGGAAGATGAAAAACATTGGCCGGTTGGAAAATGCGTTGGAAGTATTTGACAATAGCATCGTCACTGTCGATTAACCATTTGAATCCCTTACAAGTTCTGTAGGTATTAAAGCGATCAGATAACGACAACAGGTGCAAGATCATTCGAAGCACATCTGCTGGCAAATGTCCTAATGAAGTCACCGAAGGTCCTAGGGTGCTTTGGAATAAGGGTTTTGGTGCTTGTGCAGCTGTTACCGCATTCAATTTTTACCTTCTTCCGTTTGGTACTTGGCTTCCGAAATAATCATCGCTCCATACCGCGGAGGCTTATCCGGTGCGTGGTAACCATAGCAGATGGTGCATTCATTATCCGCATTCAATTGGATAGAGTTTATTTGGAAGAGATGAAACTGGCCTTCCGTAAAAATGTTTTTTTGGGCCGTAAATTCTAGCGCAGCGATGCGGTTGCGCGGGAAAAACGTCGAAATCTTTAGCGTCCAGTTTTGACTATTGAATGAAAAGACAAGATCTTTTTCAAAAAAAGTAGTCAGCGTATCTTTAGACTTTCCTAAAAGATCTCCCGATCTTGCGCATAGAGTTGTTTGTTTCAAATAGGGTTTCTCTTCTTGAAGACATAAGACACAATCATTGAGGGTTTCTACCCGTCTTCGCGAAGTTTTATATGCAACACTATTCACCCATAATTCCTTAAGTTTGCCTTCCACAATCCCTAAACCACGCAGATCGTTGTTTAGATCAGAAATGATTAATTGTTGATCTATTGCGATTAAGTAGGTGGGAGTCAAACCCAGCAACGGTGTTTCGGTTTTGAAAGTTTTGATATTCAATATGTCGAGTTGATCTTCTTTATGTCTGCCTCCTCGCAAAAGAATAAGAAAATCTCCCAAAAGCGCGGATTGAGAGATGAAACTTCGTGTTCTTTGATCTTTTTCTGGTTCAATGATACAGAATCGAAGACAGTTTCCTGAATTAGGGTCCCAAGCAGCAACCAAAAATCCCGCATGAACAGTGATGATTTGATCAGGAGATAGGAAATGAGCGGCAACTATTCTAAAATTCTCTAAATCAACTAGATTGTCGGTTAGATCGTCAAAATTCAGGTTTTTGCAGGAGAAGTCAGTCAGATTGACGATTTTCTCATTTCTAAATAGGGCATACTGCTCATTATAGACAATAAGATCAATAAGATCGGTACAATTGACTTGAGTAGGAGGGTTAACAATAGGTTTGGTGAAGGCCCTGACACAGGGTCCACTACAATCTAGAAGACGAGTCCTGGTATTCACGATTTCAGGCATAAGAGCGCTGTCGATTGGAATAGGGAAAACATTAGCTGGTTGGAAAATGCGTTGGAAGTATTTGACAATAGCATCGTCACTATCTATCAACCATTTGAATCCCCTACAAGTTCTGTAGGTATTAAAGCGATCGGATAGCGACAACAGGCGCAAGATCATGAGAAGCACATCGCGTGGCAAATGCTTCAATGAAGTCACCGAATCGCCTAGGGTGCTTTGGAATAGGGGTTTTGGGGCTTGTGCAACTGCAGAAGTTTGCATCTACTACCTTCTATGCCACCCAAGGGAGTTGCCGAACATGCGGACGAGAGTATCCATCAAGCGTTCGGTAAACCCAGGCGGCTCAAAGAGAAACTTGTCTAAATCCCTTTCTGCCTTCTCCCGATAGTTAGGATCCATGCCCAGCTTTTCTAAGAAAGGGCCGTAAACCGCGAGATTATCCAATAACAAGGTCATCTGGGCTTTTTGGTTATGCACTTGATTGAGGTGATCGACCTCTAAGGGCAGTCCTCCGCGGCTGATCACAGATAAATCAGGGGCATCTTTCAGCTGCTCATCGCAGTTGGCCAGAATGGCTTCTAGATTCTTTTGCACACTCCCATTAGATTTTGCCTGTTTGATATAGTGATAAAAAGCTTCTGCAATCAGCATTTGTTGCTCTTCATCTTCAATATCATTAATAAGTGAAATGATTTGTCGCATAAATCAATATAATAGCGAATTATATGATTTATTACTAGGATTTAATACTTGTTTAATACTTGAAAGATATTCTCCTATGAAGATATTTTGATACTTGCCTATTTTCCTATGATTGCTTATAATATAGGTAAAGACAAAAGGTGGTTTATATATGAATAAAGAGACCGTACGAGTTAGCTTCGATCTCCCGGTAGAGGAGCACATCTTATACAAAACGGAGTGCGTAAAGTCCAGAATCCCTATCAAAGATTTTATGCATCATTTAGTGGTAATCGGGATGAAGGAATACAAGAAAGCAAAATTTAACGAAAAGCTCGCAAAGTCAATTCAGAAGGCGAAAAAGGGGAAAGTTAGGACAGTATCATCAAAAGAGCTAGATCAATGGGAGAAAGACCTCGAAAATGCCGCAGATTGAGTACGAGCTAAAATTTACTGAAGATGCTGATTTAGACATGGCTGAATTGTTGAACGACAACTCGAAAAGGGCTGTTGCAAAAGCCGTTGTTAAAAGCCTTAAGTTCATGAAGGTCAATTTAAAACATCCTTCTCTGAATACACATAAATATGATGATATGGAAGGGCCGAACGGGGAGGATATTTTCGAATCCTATGCACAGAATAAAACTCCAGGCGCCTATCGAATATTTTGGTTTTATGGTCCCGGGAAAAAAGAGATAACGATTGTTGCCATCACTCCTCATCCAGATTAATATTTCAAATTCACCTTTATCCTGACGGAATTAGTGCTTTATTTCGTAGACGAGGCCGACGGAGGCAGTGACCTCTACATCTCCTGGCAAAACGGGGGTGGAGGGTTCGGCCATCGCCATGCTGAATCCCTTCATCATGCGGGGTGTCGCCATAAGGGGATTAATGTTGAGCTCCAAAACTGGTCCAAGAGCTACTCCAGCTGCTTTTGCCGCAGAGTCGGCATACAAGCGCGCTTGCTGGACTGCCTGACTAATAGCCTCTGCCTCGGCCGACTGCATATCCTGCAAGGTGAACGCGAGATTGTCGATCAAGTTGGCTCCTTCCTTGCTCGCAGCGTCAAGGAGGGGACCGGCTAACTCCAGCTTTTGCGTCTGAACCAACAGCGTATTGCGCACTTGGTAGCCTGTAATATCTGGACGCCAATCTGCGGGAGGGTTTCTGGGAGGTTGCGAATACTGGAGGGCAATGCTAAAGCCGCCTGTCTTGATCTCGCTGTCGGACAAACCCGCTTTCTTTAGCGCTGCGAGCACTTTCTGCATTTTTTGGGCATTTGCTTGGACCACCTCTTGCACGTTGGGACCCTGAGTGACCACGCCAATAGAGACGCTCAGCTTGTCGGCCGGCTTGGAGACGATGGCACTGCCATTCACAGTCAGCTTGTGGAGCTGTTCTTCCCCATTTAGGCTAGAGAAGAGGAGGACAGCAAAAAATAGGAGCGCTTGCATAAACGTAAACTTGCCATTCTTATGATAATTTATCAAACTTTTTTCTTAACAAAAAATTAATATTGGTTTTATTCGTACTCTATAAATTTGGAATACAATAATATTATGGAATGTAATTCTATTGGCAAAAGCTTTGCCACTTATGAGGCTGACTATGTGAAAGAAATTCAGCTGATCAATAAATCCTTGGAAACGATTAATCGGTGCATTAATCGACTCAACGAGGAAGTGCCTAGCGACAAGCTGTGCGAAGGAGTCAAACTCGTACCCACTCCACCCTATATTGTGCAGAAGGTGTATCGATCCGCGCAGGAGTTGCAGCATCGCTATAGAAAAGATCTTCTGCCTAGCGATGTTTTCCCCGATCCACGCGTCCTTTTGGAATGGGAACATTCTCAAAATGGATATGAGCAACCCAACTGTAGAAAGATAGCTGAGGCCATCTTAAAGGACTTCGTCGATTTCCCGACTTTTGTGGAGAAGTTAGAAGCCTCCATCCGCAGAGCAGAAAGCCGCATGGGGCAGCATCCCTTCGGCGTAGTCATGCAAGAAGAGCTAGAAAAGAGTGGCATCTGGACGCTCCAATTGGCCAAACCACTATTTAAAAAAGCCCCCACAATTATTCTTCCAATCGATTATGTCAAAACGAGAATGGTAGATAAAGAGCACTTAAATCATTGGATCTTGGTCGACGATGGCGCCTACTCGGGTCTACAAATCGCCAATCGTTTGAAGGTATTGTGTGAGGAGCTTTTGAATATCAATAAGACAGATGAAAAGATCTATATCTACCTTGCCATTCCTTTTATGACCAAGCGGGCAAATGAGCTGTTTAAGACTTTGTTAGATAAGTGGGTAAAGGAAGAGCAAATTTCAGAAGCCGATCGTGCCCGACTAGAAATCATTCCCTGCCCAGCGAGCTTCTTGCGCTCAAAGGCTGAGATCCTTGAAAGTCAGTCAGATAGCAATGGAGTGGTCAGCTACTTTGCCCATAAAGTTCCAGATGGCTATTCGCGCGATATGTCCGTGCCCGCTCCCAGGATCATTCAGCCTTACAAAAAGCGGGAGTACGATGACCGGGTCTACGCCGATCACGACTCCGGCAAACTCTATGAGCTATAGAAGCTTGCTCTATAACTCATAATTTGATACTATCTTGAGTTATAGAAGGGAGTTCTATAACTCATGCCCTGGAACTGGGAACTGCCAAATTGGCCCCACTTTATCTACGATTCCAAGCATATCATACAAAAAGAAAGACAATTTCTTTTAAATGCAGGCCATTCTTCGGCCCTATCAAAAATCATTGGGAAAAAGGAGTTCGCTCAATTCGCCATAGAGATTTTGATTATGGAAAGTTTGCAAAGCGCTAAAATTGAAGGTGAAAGTCTTGATAGAGAAAGTTTGCAATCGTCGATCGAAAAGCATTTTGAGTTGAAAACAAGAGAACCGGGCCAGGCAAATCTGCCATTGACCCATGAGATGTTATGGGACTGGAATAAGGGATTGTTTGGTGATTTGGGAAAATACCGCACGCATGTAGAACCGATGCAGATTATTTCTCACCGCTTCGATTCTCGTAAGGTGTTTTTTGAAGCACCGCCATCGGCAAAAATTTTTGATGAAATGACCACTTTCATCCAATGGTTCAATTCAACAAGTGTATCTGAACCCATTTTAGGACGGGCAGCCTTGGCTCATATTTATTTCGAGAGCATCCACCCCTTTGAAGATGGCAATGGGAGGATCGGGCGGGTTTTGGTGGAAAAGGTGCTCTCACAAGGTGTCAAACAACCGATTCTCATTGCTGTTTCAAAGGTCTTGGAAAAGCGAAAGAAGGAATATTACGCACAACTTGAACGATGCAATATGAAATTGGAAGTCGATCATTGGGTGGAATTCTTCGCCGAAGTGATTTTGCAAGCCCAAGAAGAATCACTGAAATTACTAAATTTTCTAATTGCAAAATTGAGGTTGATGACAGAGCTTTCCGGGAAAATCAATCCACGACAAGAAAGGGTGTTGATGCGGCTCTTTGAGGAGGGTCCTAGCGGGTTTAAGGGAGGCTTAAGTGCCGAGAATTACTTGGCCATCACCAAAACTTCAAGAGCGACGGCAACGCGCGATCTAGCCGACCTGGTGGAAAAGGGAGCCTTAGTAAAAACGGGCGAGCTTCGCCACACCCGCTATTGGCTACAGACTTAATATTGCCTTAGATGGGTAGGAGCGTCAAAATCTTTAGCAATTTTAATTTTTCCTTTCAATAGCCCAATCCTTCTCAAGGGATTTGGTCTACGCATTGGAACAATTTTTGCAACTGGCTTTCCAGCTTTTGCAATGATTGTTTCTTCACCCCGTATAGCGGCGTCAACAAGCTTAAAAAAATGGGTTTTTGCTTCATGGATATTGAAAATATGCATATATCGACCTTTTATTGGACTAAGCTTCTAAAAAGGCAAGTGAAAAAGTGACGCTTCGCTATACGCGCTATTTAAGTCGATAAGCTAAAAAATTTTCAAAATATGGGTATTTATGGGTACGTTTATGGATATTTCTTGCCGCCCTACGAGGCTGC
>Ga0206912_1128_pt1 | contig 20155 bp, 24 predicted proteins | sample Alteio_BWOrgHeat_75_FD_152933 | JGI IMG/M metagenome (GOLD analysis project Ga0206912, IMG submission 152933) | Enriched cells from forest soil in Barre Woods Harvard Forest LTER site, Petersham, Massachusetts, United States -... | ecosystem: Environmental > Terrestrial > Soil > Temperate forest >... | reverse complement strand
TGGAGGCATCGGCTGAAGGGGAAAGCGCTGTTTTGTTAAAAGCGCGTGGCAGGGCAATCTTAGACAAATCTTTGGGCCAAAGATCACCCCCACCTACAATGCGTTCTGCCAATGTCGCAGGTTGTTTTCTTGACTTTTCAATCGTGTCATTGAAACGCTGAATCGCGGAAATCACCGTGGAGGCCAGCTTTTGCTGTTGGGGTGTGCCTTGCTGCAGCTTTTCGATTAGCCAAAGATGACTGCGCAATACGTGAATAGCTCCTAAAAGCTCACGGCGTATCTCCGACATTTTTTTCTTATGTTTTTTTGTTGAAAAAAAGGCGCTCATCAAATCAATAGTTTTGCGCTCCCGCTGTGTGAAGGCATCTAGGCGCTCGATAGCGGCTTCTAAAGAACGTTGCTTTTTGATCATGAATCGACTTCAGGTAAGGGCTTGCCGAGGGCAGCTTCCACAATAAGTTTAGAACCCTCGACGATATCGAGATGGTTTTGCTTCTCCACCACATTTTCTAGGGAAATTAACTCCCCGCGTCTTAAGAAGTCGAAAGCGCGGGCTTCTTTTGGGGTTGGTTCCACAGTACAGCCAAGATTCTTTTTCCCTTCTGTGCCGCACAGGTAAAACCGTTTGCCGTAAAAACTTTCGATCGGGGGGCTGATCACGCGATGCATGATGCGTGGAGGAAGCTGAGGCCACCCTGCCGAAGGGTTTCTAAAGATCACGTAGGACATCTTCAAAGAGCTTAAGTTGATTTCTGCGGCGCGTTGCAATTCTTTGATAAGATGCGGCTTATCCATTTCTCTTTGTGCATAACAGTGATTATTTGATTTAAGAGCCACGCATTCCCCACGCCATACACAAGGCGCTTGGACAGGCACCCCTTGAAAGACAAGGGCATCGCGCAACTTCAAGATGTTTGTATTGGCTTCTGGGAAGGATGGATCGACTATCAGAAGATAACCTTCCGGTGTCAGCTTACTCAATAGATCTTGGAGAAAAGCGCTTTGCTTGTCGATCTGATGGGTCGGAAATAAGTCCTGGAGGCAGTAGGCTGCGATAATCAGGTCAAACTTGCCTTGAATCGGAATTCTTTCTTTTAGGCAATTCCATTTGCGGATGACGATGGGTAGTCCATACCTTCCACATACCTCTGCCCCCAGTGTGAGGGCAGTGTCATTGCGATCTGTGGCAAAGACTTCTTGGGCTCCATGACGCAAGGCTGCAAAGGCGAAAGGAGCAGGCCCGCTGCACACATCTAGGACGCGTTTAGGGGTAATCGGCAGTTCTCCAATCAAAGAAAGCCCTTCCTGATAGTGGATCACCCACTGGTAAAGCAAGTAGGCCCCTAGTAGCTCAGGATTAGCAAAGTAATCTTGTCCGTCTAGTGAATGCCCCTCGTGAAAGCCCGCTTGCAGCGCTTTAATTGCTTCCACAACGCTGCGAAACTCGCGCGTTTGCAAGCGATCAGGAGGACCGGCTTCCTTGCGATAGCGGCGCCAAATTCCTATCAGGATGGGGATCAGAGTCTCAAGATCTGGTGTGGGGGCCTTTTTTCTTTTCATCAATGACCTCAAGCGAATACGGCATTCTTGTCTTTCTCTGTCATCGGCCGCCATTGGCCAGGTGCTAAAGGCCCAAGTTGCAGGCCGCCGATGCGGATGCGCGTCAGCTGTTTGACCTCAAGACCAGCAGCTTTCAAAAGAAGCCGCACTTCGCGTTTCTTTCCCTCGCTGATGGTCACCTTAAGAGTGCCGCGTCTTACCTTTGTGACCTTGATAGGGCGCACAAACGTACCTTCTACGAGAGTCCCGCTGGCAATGGCTTTGAGGTGATCGGGGCCGACCTCTTGGTCCGCCTTGACTAGGTATTCCTTTTGGATATTGGAGGAGGGATGAATGACCTGATTGGCAAAATGGCCATCATTTGTGACGATGAGCAGCCCTTCTGTGTCTTTATCTAGGCGACCTACTGTAAACAAACGCAAAGCCGTCTCTTCGAAGAGGTCGAGCACAAGCTTCGATTTCCCCGTGCGCTTTGCCGTGCAGATATAACCCGCTGGCTTGTTCAAGAGGTAATAGACCTTCGCTTCGACTGCCGCAAGGGGCTTATCGTCGACTGTGATGGCGTCTTTGCGATCGACCATCGTTTGGGGAAGCATGGCCACTTGACCATTGACTTTGACCCGGCCAGCAAAGATCAACTCCTCGCATGCCCGCCGCGAGGCCACCCCAGCCGCCGCTAAATGTTTGCTTAAACGTTTCTTTTCCATATTTTTACCCACCAGTTTACCTTAAGGGATTTCAAAGTTCAAGTAGTTAGAGCCTTTTTGTAGAGCCTTTTGCAAAACTCCAAAGCGAGTTTTGCAACAGGCTCGCAATTTTGACAGATTTACAAGAAGATGCTAGAGTGGCCTGCATGACAAAACTCATCCTAATGCGACACGGTCAATCCAAATGGAATGAACTCAACCTCTTCACGGGGTGGGTCGATGTCCCCTTGTCTGAAAAGGGCATTAAAGAGGCTTTTGAAGGGGGGCGCCTCATCGCCAATATCCCCATCGATATCATTGTCACCTCAACCCTGGTCCGGGCTCAAATGACGGCGTTTTTAGCCATGAGCATCCACTCTTCTGGCAAAGTCCCCGTCGTCTTGCACACAGGGGAAGGAAAACTCGACGATTGGGCTAAAATTTATAGTGAGGCGGCTGAAGCTAACCTCATTCCCGTCTATCGCTTCTGGGAGCTCAATGAACGCATGTATGGTGAACTTCAAGGGCTAAATAAAGCCGAAACAGCTGCAAAGTTTGGGGCGGAGCAGGTGCAGATTTGGCGCCGTAGCTATGATGTGCCGCCTCCTGAGGGTGAAAGTTTGGAGATGACAGCGGCTCGTTCCATTCCCTGCTTTGAAGAAAAAATCGTCCCTTTCTTGAGTGATGGGAAAAATGTCTTCATTTCCGCGCATGGCAATTCCTTGCGCTCAATTATCATGGAACTGGATGGATTGTCGAAAGAAGAAGTCGTGCGCTTAGAGCTCGCGACGGGTGTACCGGTGATTTACGAATATTCTGAAGGGCAATTTACAAAAGCATGACAAAGGGCATCTACCTCGACAATAGCACGACGACGCGTCCTTCCAATCAGTCGATCAGCAAAATGATGCCTTTCTTTACCGAGCGATGGGGCCACCCCTCGCAGCCTCATCAGATGGGACAAACGCTCTATCCAGCCCTTGCGGAAAGCTATAAAGCCCTCTACACACTTCTTGGGGCCAATGAGAAGGATAGCTTTGTCTTTACCTCTTCTGGGGCCGAAGCGATCAACCACGTGATTCAGTCTGCTTACATGGACATCAGCTTGTCGACCGGACGCAACCAGTTCATCACTTCTAACATCGATGAAGCGCCAGGAATCATGGCCATCGGTCGTCTAGAACATGAAGGGTGTGTCGGCAAGATGGTTGACGCGGATGAGCATGGCAAAATTACTCCGCAATCCATTGCCGATGCGATTACGCCGCGCACAGCGCTAGTCTCTTTAGATTGGGCCAATGGGCTCACCGGCGTCATCCATCCTGTTGGCGAAATTGCCCATATCTGTGAAGAGCGCGGCATTCCCTTGCATATCGATGCCTCACACGTCCTTGGCAAACTGTTTTTCGAATTAAACGACACCGGGGCTTCCTTTATTACGTTTAATGGCGACCACCTGCATGCGCCTAAAGGGACAGGTGGCCTCTGGATTAAGGAAGGGGTCAAGTGTAGCCCTTTTATTCTCGGGGGGATTGAACAGGGGGGATTGCGCGCGGGGAGCTATAATATTCCCGGCCTTGTCGCTCTAGGAAATGCGGCGACGGAACTGCTCGACAGCCGCGACTTGATGTGCACAGAGGTTGCGAGGCTGCGCAATAAACTTGAGGAGGGGATACAGAAGGGTTTTCCGCGTTCTGTGATCTTCTTTAAAGAGGAAGAAAGGCTTCCCCACATTACGGCGATTGGCTTTCCTGGCATTTCCAACGAGGCTTTGCTCTATGCTCTGAACCGCAAAGGGGTCTATGCTTGCATTGGAGGGGGAAGTTTTCAGCAGATTGGGTTGATTTTAGCAGGCTCGAAAGTTCCCGGCCCCCTCGCCCACTCTGCAATCAGTTTTAGTTTATCCCGGGAAACTACCGAAGAAGAAATCGATAAAGCTATTGAGATCACCGTGGAAGCTGCCAATAAGCTGAGCAAAATGTCGGCTGCTCTGGGTGCTGCATGAGCTTATCCGCCCTGACAACGCCCTTTCCCTGGAATCGCTACAGCAAAAAGCTTGCAAGCAAGATCGAAAATCCCCGCAATGCAGGGATCTTTACCGAGCAAGAGTCAGAAGCGCGTGGAATGCGTCTTGCGATTGGGGAAGATGGGCGCATCGAAGATGGCAATGCCTTGCGTCTGTACTGGCTTGTGGATAAAGATGACGGCATTATCGTGGATGCCAAGTTCCAGGTGTTTGGGCAGTCGGCTTTAATTGGTGCGGCCGAAGGTGCGTGCGAGCTTCTCATCGGCAAAAATTACGACCAAGCCAAAAGGGTCAGCAGCGAGCTTCTCGACCGCCATCTGCGCGATAAATCAGAAGAGCCCGCCTTCCCGCGCGAAACGTATCCCCATCTCAATTTGGTTTTGGGGGCGATAGAAGAGGCGGCCGAAAAATGCACCGACATTCCCTTTGCCGACACCTACGTGGCCCCACCCGTCCCTTCCAACATAGGCGAAGTCGTTCCCGGTGGTTATCCGGGGTGGAAGGAGCTTACCTTAAAGAAAAAAATCATCGTGATCGAAGAGGTGCTAGAGCGCGACGTGCGCCCCTATATCGCCTTGGATGCGGGGGGTGTTCAGGTCCTCAACCTCCTGCAGGACAAAGAGGTTGTGATCGCCTATTCCGGTTCCTGCACCTCATGTTATTCGGCCATCGGCACGACCCTGTCCTACATCCAGCAAATTCTGCGCGCCAAGGTGCACCCCGACCTCGTCGTCGTCCCCGACCTCGACTTCCAAACCTTTGGGTAGCCGGTGCAATTTTCACCCGTTCTCTCGAAAGGGACGGGGTCAATGTACAAGCGGCTCATCCCTCTATAACTATTTCGAATCGCTTGTCCATCGACCCCGTCCCTTTCGGGATAAGAGTAAAAAACTTGGTTGATGTCGAACCATATGGCTTGAGTGGGTTCATTCTTGATGCTTCAAATTATCAATAAATTCTTCCATGTTACGATCAGAAGCAATCTTATAATCCTTTTCCAGTCTCTCTTGATCGGAATTTAATGTCTCAAAGTCCTCTGCTAATCCATGAGAGTGCAAAGCTAAATCAATTTTTGGTAAATAACCACCTAAATTAAATATATTCAGTACGTTATAATATGACTTTAAAGAAAATTGTTTCAAAAATTCCATATCAACCTTATTTGGATTGATTGTATGTAACGCGATGTAACTGAAAAGTTTGAAAATGCTTTAATTTTGGTACCTTCCCAGGGAGTGAGGTAAGAATAACGCCTATGGTTATGTAACTCTCATAAGATTTGATCCATCCAGCCAGTGTTGAGACACAAGATCTCCCATTCCAAACCCTTTTGTAAGCTTTATACAAGGAAAAAATCAGATCAACTCTTTCCAATGATGTGTCCTTACATAATTTTTTAGATGCCTAATATTTTCAGTTATAACAGAACCCTCAACTTCCAAAGCTTGTGCGGCTAGCAAAACATCAGCATCCAATGAATCATTACTTGCTGTAGGGTAACCATTAATTCGAGCTCTGGCCCAGAGTTCTTCTGCTATTTTAAAAACATTGCTATTAATTGGTAAGTAATTAAGGTGCTTTGAAAAGTGATCAAATCTCTCTAAACTCTTACAATTATTGTCTTTAAGCTTTTTTACCCATAACCCTCTTCGCACCTCGTATGCGACGATTTCAGGGAGAAAAATTTTTTTTCTATCCCCATTTAAAAAGTTTATAAACCATTTGCAGAGATCTATATTATTGGGATGTTTTGGGTGTAAAAGTCTTGATATAATATTGGAATCAAGAAGATGGGGTTCAAATATCATCAGAAAATTTTAGCCTATGATCTTTCAATTCTTTTTCAATTTCTGGCCATTCTGTAACGTCATAGTTATTTGGCTCATTCATCCAAGACATAATTAGTTTTTGAAGACCACCATACTTTGAAGAACCACATGGTAGAAATTTATAATTCGAATCAATCAAGTAACTTGTGGAGGGTCCTAGCAGCCGCTCTTGATAATCTCCAACGGTTACACTACCGAGCGAGGAATTAAGATTTTGCCTCCCTACCATGTTTGATTCTATAAATATTTCATGAGAATATGAGTTATTGTAGGTTGATAAATGGAATGCCATATTAAATTTTATTTCTGTTTATTAAGATAATTATTTAGTTTATTGGTTTTTGAGCTATCAAATTCTTTTCTTATATATTCATGTAATAAGTTAAGAGATTTTTCTATTTCGCGCCATTCACCACTATGTTTCTTTGTCATAATAGTATCTATATCATAAATTATTGATTTAACTGGTGAATCAATCTGTTCTTCAGTCACCGTTACAATAATTCTTGTATTTTCAGACAAAGGAAGCTCACATCTCAAAAAGAAGTCTTTAAACTGACTAAGAATTCGCTTAGGGAATATATCATTTTTATTGATCCAATCACCTACTGTTTCTTCAGCAGATCCTCGAGGAATTCGGTTTATATAACGCATCCCAATTCTAGTTAGGTTAATAGGATCAATAATTGTAGAAAGGGACTTCCAGCCGTGCTCAATATGCTTTAGAAAGGGTGTCCATCCTGGATAATCGTCGATTTCATTAATGGCCAAAAGCCAAGGAGCTAATTGAATTAACTGATTTTTAGATCGATGTTTGTAAAGCATGTGATTAAAAGAAATCAGGTTGTCACTCATGGTCGCCTTTCCCATCGTTGCTTGTACAAGAACACCCTTTGCGGTTTTGGGTTCCATCTCATAATCTATTCCAAGAGCAGAATGTAATCGACCAAACCACTTGCCATCCCATTGGCTTTCTGGATTTTCAGAACTTGTGAAGTGAAGTTCGCAAATTGCTTCTATGGCTGTTGGGTTAAGTACTGAATCGGAATTTTTGGCTTTCATATTTCTCCATTCAGGTTAGTCTATCCTCTAATTTATCAAAACAACAACCTATTTTCTAGACAATTTCACCGGCGATGAAGGTTTTGATTTCGCCAGGGAGCGCAAGGTGGAGCAGGCCGTCAGGGGTAATTTCGTGAAAGGTGCCTTCCCAGGTGAGACGATTGTCATTAAAGCGGAGGGGCTCACCTTTCTTGTGGGCAATTCTTTGCAGGTAGAGGGGGTAGAACGGATGGAAGCCCTCCTCTAGAAAGGTATCGAGATTGGCGACAAATTGGGTCTGCAACTGCAGGAGGAGCTCCTCGGTGACAATTTTCCCTCCCTCAACCCTAAGAGAAGTGGCCGGACGATCGATTTGATTCAGGGCTTCCTGGTCCATGTTGACATTGACGCCTACTCCTAAAGCTACCGCAAGGTGGTCGGAGAGGGGAGTTGTCTCGCACAGAATGCCGCTGACTTTTTTGTCGTTTAGCAAGAGGTCATTGGGCCACTTGATTTTTGGCTTAAAGTTATGAGCCTCAAGGATTTGTGCAACAGACAAGGCCATCACTTGCGGCAAATTGCCCACATCGGTGCGATGCTTTTCGACCGCAAAGCAAAAGGTAGCAAAGATATTGTCTGGCGGGGATACCCAGGTCCTTTTGAAACGCCCGCGCCCGGCTGTCTGGGTTGTGGCAGTCACCAGGGTCACTTTGTCCTGAGGAAGCATATGGGCATTGCGCTTGGCCCAGGAGTTTGTCGAATCAAGCGTCTCAAAATGCTTTCGTACAACGTCCATATGGGCTACAATCTGCTCCACACGGATTTATTGCAAGGTTTTCTCCTCCATGTGGAACTACCACACCCTCTCTCGCATTGACTGGCGGGTCATTCCAGTCATTTTAGCCCTGCAATTGATCGGCTTGCTTGTCATCTCGGCCTACTCGATTGAGCCCTCACCCGATGCCCTAGAGGAATCTTTCTTTACTCCCATGGTCAACCACCAGATCCAATTTATTCTCATCGGTTGGGGCGTTTTCTTCTTCGTCGCAGGGTTTGACTACAATAAACTACGCGAATGGACTTGGGTATTTTACATTCTAATCATTTTATCGCTGATCGGGTTGTTTTTCACCGATGCTATCCAGAGAGTGCATCGCTGGTACCGCATCCCGATCATCGGCATCGGCTTTCAACCCTCTGAATACGCCAAGCTCGTGGTGGTGATTGCGTTGAGCTGGTTTTTGGAGCGGCGCAGGAGCCAAGCGCGCGATTGGAGCACCGCTTTTTTTGGCGCCCTCATCGCAGGGGTTCCCTTTTTGTTGATCCTCAAGCAGCCCGATTTAGGAACGGCTCTAGTCCTTTTTCCCATCACGCTTGTGATGTTTTACTTTGGGGATATTCGGCCCAGCGTCGTGAAGGCCATGACGTGGATGGGTGGGGCCGTTTTGATTTTTGTCGCTTTGATCTTTTTGAATGTCTTGACCCACGAACAGGTGCGCCCCTATGCGACGCTGTTTTTGAAGGATTACCAATTTAATCGCCTAGACCCCAACACCCATCACCAAAAAGCCGCTGTGACAGCCATTGCAATGGGGGGAATCACGGGCAAAGGTTTTCGCAAAAGCGATTACGCAGGCGGCGGCTGGTTGCCTGCTCCCTATACCGATTCTGTTTTTCCTGCCTTTGGAGAAGAATTTGGCTTTTTGGGACTGCTTTTGCTCTTGGTTCTTTTTTATGCTTTGATTTATTTTAGCTTTCAAGTGACAGCAGTGGCGGGCGATCCCTTTGGAAGGCTCCTATCTGCAGGTGTCACCGTTTACTTGGCGATGCACATCTTAGTGAATATTGGGATGATGACCGGCTTATTGCCGATTACCGGGGTGCCCCTGGTGTTGGTCACTTATGGAGGGTCATCTATGTTATCGACAATGACTGCCTTGGGGATCTTACAGAGCATTTATAGCCGGAGGTTCATGTTTTAATGGCTGACCATCAGTTTATTTTTTTTCCTGGCAAGTGGATAGGCGAAGGGCGCATTGCCTTCAGCGCCTCGCCAGAGACAATCCGCTTTTTTACCAAATGGGTCATCGAAGATGGAGGAAAAAACATCATCGAGGCGATCCAAGAGGTGGAGATGCAGGGGACAGAACCTAGCATGAAAAACACCTTCCAGTTTTCCAATGTGACTCCCACAAGCTTTGTCGTGGAGTTAGAGAATGATATCCTAGGCAGGGTCAAGGGGACGGGCCTTGTCGATCCAAAGTCGATCGCTTGGGAGTTTCGCGCGGAGGGTCGCACCCAAGGAGATGGTCTGGAGGGGTTCGAGGTGTATGAGCTGCAAGAGAATGGGGACTACATGCTGCACGCCGAATATGCGTCCCCCGACCAGTTTCGCACCATCATCGATGGCCGCATCTGGAAAAAATCCGAATAAGCTACACCCCAAGGATAAATCGGTTCATCAGACCGAAGGTCTGGAACTGCAACAGCCCAGGGCAGCGCCCTGGGTCAATGCGATTAAAAAAATTGAAGCCTGTAAGGCTTTAAGAAACTAAGCGGGATCTTTCGCATCCTCAATGAGTTCTTCGAATTCCTTCGCAAGATTCCTTGCGACGATTCTTTTAGCTGGGGAATTAAGGAGGATTTGTCCTTCATCTGCTAAATTTTGTTCCTCAGAACTGAGGGCTGGCAACACTGCTGGTGCAGAGAGTTTCCACGCATAAGCAGCGCTAATAGGCGTCATAAAGCTAAATAAGTGCTTAGCAACAGCTGCTTTGGAGGGCGAGTTAGGAGGTAATCTTTTGATTTTGTTTATGTACTCTTTTGACTGCAATTCCGCTATTTGCTCTTGCTGTTTGGCGATTGTTTCATCTTTGCTTTGCAAGGTCAAACCTGTGTCCGTTTGAAACCTAGTAAGTTCTTCTTCTTTCCTTTGCAAGGCCTGACGTGCGGTCTGGAGTTCATTATCGAATCGTTGGACTTGGCCTTCCAAGGAGGTCATTCTTTTTTCCTGGGTTGCAAGAACCTCTTCTAGACCTGTTATAACTTGATCTTTTTGTTTCAGCGCAGTTTCTTTATCAAAATTCAAACGCGTCGTTTGAATTTGTGAAATTGCACGGTACTGGGTATCTAAACTATCTTTTGTTTCCTGAACTTTTCTTTCAACGGCCTCTTCAAGAACACGTTGATGCGACGCATCTTTTTGCTGCAATTCTTGGCGCAGCTGTATAATCTCTGCCCCTTTCTCGTTAATGATAGCTTGCTGAGCGTTTGTTATAGCTTGTTGATTAGCTGTTCTCAGTTGGGCGAGTTCTTGTTGATGAGCAGCTGTAAGAGTCGTTTGCTGTTGCAGTAAGGCAGCTTGATGAGCAATCGCAAGCTCACCTTCCCTCCGAGTCACAGCAGCTGTCACAGCAGTAGCCACTGCACCATTAATCGCATCCTGCGATGCAGCGATGTTGCACTTTTGGGCGACCACAGCGACATATTGGACAACAGAAGTGTCTCTTAAGTGAATGTCATTGCGAGCCTTGAAATTCGTCACCGTCGTGGTATCTCTTTTGAGCACGCGCAAAATCCTTTCGTAGATCATGGCAATAAAGCGATTGATCAAGGTGTCATCCCAACAGACGAACTCTTTGCCTCTCAAAACACCTCCTGGGGGCCTTTTTGCAACGGGGGCACTGTTCCATCGATCATAACTTAGATCGCTGCGCACGACAACAGCTGGATTGATGACATCTGGGGTTGACATGAGGGACTCCTTTTCCTGATTTGTTGGTACAATAGAAAAGGAATCGTATAACTTCGGGACTATTTTTGGCAAGAAGAACGTGAACAAAAAAACGTGAACGTGCTTTTGACAGCACGTTCACGATGAGGGAAGCGTCGCTTTTTAAGCCGCTTTGATCTTAATATCCACGCCAGCAGGCAGAGTCAATGCTTTCAAGGCATCGATGGTCTTACCCGTTGGGTTGAGGATGTCGATCAGACGCTTGTGCGTGCGAATCTCAAACTGTTCGCGCGACTTGCGGTCGATGTTGGGCGAACGCAATACCGTGTAGATCTCGCGACGAGTTGGCAAGGGGATTGGACCCGCCACACCCGCGCCAGTGCGCTTCGCGGTCTCCACGATGTCCGCTGTGGACCGATCGAGCACGCGCTGATCGTATCCCTTCAGACGGATGCGGATCTTTTGCTTCGCCTGTTGCTGCTTGGGCTGCTGCTTTTCTTGCTTAGCCTGTTTTTCTAATTTTGCCATATCGCGCTTAACCTTTCTTGATAATTTCTTCTTGAATCCTTGTAGGCACCGGAGCAAAGTGACTTGGCTCCATCACATAGGTACCACGACCAGACGTCAACGATCTCAACGTCGTCGAATAGCCAAACATCTCGCTCAACGGCACTTCAGCGTGCACGATGACCGTCCCTTTGACATTCTCCTGGCCCACAATCTGACCACGGCGGCGGTTTAAGTCGCCAATCACATCCCCGATATGCGACTCAGGGCAGGTGGCATCCACCTTCATGATAGGCTCTAACAGAATGGGCTTCGATTTCTTCGCCGCATCCTTAATTGCCATCGAACCGCAGATCTTAAAGGCCATCTCGTTAGAGTCAACGTCGTGGTAAGAACCGAATACGATGGCGACTTTGACGTCGACCAAGTTGTATCCAGCGAGTACCCCGGTTTGCAGCCCCTCTTCGATCCCCTTGATGGTAGGCGTGATGTATTCTTTTGGAATGACACCGCCGACGATCTTGCTGACGACTTCGTTGCCTTTGCCCTTCTCATTGGGTTCGATCTCGAGCTCGACGTGGGCGTATTGACCGCGGCCACCGCTCTGCTTGACGAACTTAGTTTGGGACTTGCCTGGGATTGTAATCGTTTCTTTGTAAGCAACTTGTGGTTTACCAACGTTGGCTTCCACATTGAACTCGCGCTTCATACGGTCGTGCAAGATCTCCAAGTGGAGCTCGCCCATACCGGCAATGATCGTCTGTCCTGTTTCTTCGTTCGTTGACACGCGGAAGGTGGGATCTTCTTCTGATAGGGAAGAGAGCGCCTGTGCGAGCTTTTCGCGGTCGGCTTTCGACTTAGGCTCAATCGCCATCGAGATAACCGGCTCTGGGAACTCCATCTTCTCGAGCAAGATCGGATGATCGGGCATACAAAGCGTGTCCCCCGTGGTTGCCTTCTTAAGGCCAACGCAAGCAGCGATATCGCCCGTGTAGAACTCTTCGCGCTCTTTACGCTGGTTGGCATGCATCTCGAGCAAGCGCGAAATGCGCTCCTTGCTGTCCTTCGTCGAATTCAACAGGGTCATCCCCTTGTTCAACGTCCCGCTGTAAATGCGGATAAAGGTTAAGCGGCCGACATATGGGTCTGACATGATCTTAAAGGCCAACGCAGCAAAAGGAGCGTCATCGGCTGGATGCAAGATAATGTCTTGATCAGAATCTAAATCATGGGCTTTGATGATCCCTCTATCTACAGGAGAAGGCATCCAGTTGACAACCGCGTCGAGAAGCTGCTGTACGCCCTTATTTTTGAAGGCTGAACCGCACAAGACGGGGTTAAACTTATTCTTGACCACTCCTTTGCGGATGGCTGCATGGATCTCATCGACTGTTAAGGTATCGGGATGTTCCAAAACCTTATGCATGAACTTTTCATCTTCTTCATCAATCGTCGCAAGCTCTTCTAGCAAGTGTGCGCGCATTTTCTTTGCCTGAGGCAACATGTCTTCAGGAATATCATTCTCTTCCCAATCAGCACCCAGCGTTTCATCGTGGAAATAAAGAGCGCGCATGGTGACGAGGTCGATCATCCCTTTGAACGCCGATTCTGCACCGATGGGCATATGGACGGGGATGGCGTTGGCATGGAGCTTTTCGCGCATCGATTTGACAGCTTCGAAGAAGTCGGCACCCATGCGGTCCATCTTATTGACGAACGCGATGCGAGGCACGCCATACTTGTCGGCTTGGCGCCAAACGGTTTCAGACTGCGGCTCAACGCCAGAAACGGCGTCGAAAACAGCCACAGCACCATCTAGAACGCGGAGGGAACGCTCCACTTCGATGGTAAAGTCCACGTGGCCCGGGGTGTCGATGATGTTGATCTTAGCCCCTTTCCAGAACACCGTCGTCGCAGCAGAAGTGATCGTGATGCCGCGCTCTTGCTCTTGTTCCATCCAGTCCATGGTGGCAGCACCTTCGTGCACTTCCCCCATCTTATGGACGCGGCCCGTATAATACAGGATGCGCTCCGTCGTCGTCGTCTTACCCGCATCGATGTGGGCCATGATGCCGATGTTGCGGACGTTTTTCAAAAGGTCAGTTTGTGGTCTTGGCATGTGTTTCTCCCCCTACCATTTATAGTGGGCGAAAGCACGGTTGGCTTCGGCCATTCTGTGGGTATCGTCCTTCTTCTTGATGGTCGTCCCTTGATTATTGAAGCAGTCGGCCAATTCACTCGCGAGTCCATCTTCCATGGAGCGCCCGGCTTTGCCACGTGAGTTGGTGATGATCCATCCCATCGCCATCGAAGTACGACGGCTGGCTGGAATCTCCATGGGCACCTGGTAGGTGGCGCCGCCAATACGGCGGGACTTAACTTCGAGGGCTGGCTTCGCATTCTCGAGAGCCTGTTCAAAGGACTCGAGCGCATTTTCCGATTTGATTTTTGCTTTGAAGCTTTCCAAAGCATTATAGACGATGCGGCGGGCGGTCGATTTTTTGCCTCGCTCCATCACCTTATTGATAAATTTTGCAACTACTGTGCTCCCATAGATGGGGTCGGGGGCTGTTTCCCGCTTCTCAGCACGACGTCTTCTTGACATGTTTTCCTCTTTCTTCTTCAGTTCGTAATAATCGAAAGATCAATCTCTTCACCTGGCAGCTCGCTAATCTTGAACTACCTGTGCGTGAATGGCACTTAGCTTCCAAGCAAGTGCGATTCGCGAACCAGGATGCGCATTTATTCGCATCCTAGTGTTACTTAGGACGTTTCGCCCCGTATTTCGATCTCGATTGTTTGCGGTCTTTAACAGCCGCACAGTCCAGCGTTCCACGCACGATGTGATAGCGCACGCCAGGTAAGTCCTTTACGCGTCCACCACGCACGAGCACGATGCTGTGTTCTTGGAGGTTGTGTCCCTCACCGCCAATGTAGGCGATCACTTCCTGTCCTGTGGACAGACGTACCCAAGCCACTTTACGCAAAGCCGAGTTAGGCTTCTTAGGTGTCTTGGTTTTCACTTGTAGGCAGACGCCGCGCCGTTGAGGGCATTTTTGCAGAGCAGGGGATTTGCTGCGCTTTCTCTTGGGCGAACGCGGTTGTCGAACAAGCTGTTGAATCGTCGGCATGTGTGCCTTCTCCTTATTAGTTTCTCCGGCGATTTGCACGAAGAATAGGGCCATTATAGAGTAGAAAGGAAAAATATAAAAGAGAAAAATTGCGCTGTATTCGCCTGTCGGGTAGACTGATCGCCGTATGACGAAGAGAATCGCTCTTTTAGGCAGTACTGGATCGATCGGTCAGAGCACCCTGCAGGTGGTTCGTCACCTAGGCCAGGAGGCGATGCAGATCGTGGCTTTGGCTGCCCATTCTAACATCGATCTTTTAGAACAACAAGCGCTAGAATTTAAGCCTGAGCTCATTGCAGTTTATGACCAGCCCCAAGCCCATGCACTGCAGAAGCGCCTGCCCGGTCAAAATATCCTTGCCGGGATGGAAGGCGTCAAAGCAGTCGCAGCCTTGAAAAGCGCTAATTTTGTCGTTTCCGCCATGGTGGGGACGTTGGGTTTGTTGCCCACGGTTGCTGCTTTGCAAGCGGGGAAGGATGTGGGGTTGGCCAATAAGGAGTCGCTGGTGGCAGGAGGTGCCCTAGTGATGGCTCTTGTGAAAGAGAAGGGCTCACGCCTTTTGCCAATCGATAGTGAGCATAGTGCGCTATTCCAATGTTTAAATGGCGAAAACACCAAAGCTGTCTCGCGCTTGATCCTCACTGCATCTGGAGGCCCTTTTCGCAATCATTCGCTGGAACAGTTGGAAGCCGTCACCGTCGACCAAGCCCTCAAGCATCCCACATGGAATATGGGTCCCAAAGTCACCTTAGATTCCTCTACTTTAATGAACAAAGGATTGGAGGTTATTGAGGCGCATTGGCTGTTTGGAATTCCCATCGATCAAATTGAAGTCGTCATTCACCCCCAAAGCATCATCCATAGCATGGTTGAGTATGTGGACGGCTCCATCCTTGCTCAGATGGGAGTGCCTTCCATGATCGTGCCGATTCAGTATGCTCTGACCTATCCTGAACGAAAGAACGGCTTAATGTCTCCCTTTGACTTTGCCAAGCACGGCACGCTGCAGTTTTATCAACCTGATGTCGAGAAGTTTCGCTGCCTGCGCCTAGCCTACGATGCGATCAAAACGGGGGGAAGTTTGCCTTGCTACATGAATGCAGCCAATGAAGTGATCATTCAACGGTTCATCCAGCGAGAGCTCAGCTGGTTAGACATCGGACGAAGACTTGAGGACTTGATGATGCGCCATCAAACCGTTCCCCTCCATTCCTTGGACGATGTTTTGCAGATTGACCAGTTGGCGCGCCACGACGCAAATAGTTTCAAATTATAACTTTAAGAGAGGACTTATGAAACATCTTATCGCCATCATCGCTGTGTGTCTTTGTCAAGCTTTTGTGGCCGAAGCGGTCACGATTGGTGGATCGGTCGGAAGAAAGGGCGAGCCTTATGTGACGAACGGCATCACCTGGCAAAATGTCTATCTCGAAGGGACTAAATTTAAAGTGACCGCCTCGATTCCAGGGTCTCCTCGTTCTGTCTTGATGAATGGCAACTTCAAGGTCGAAAGCAACTACCAGGATACCTATTACTGGGTTGAGACCAAAGGTGCGGATGATCAACGCCCTCCAAAAAGCTATGAAGACCTCGTGAAGCTGTTCACCAACGAAAAAGGCAACTTTCATCCCCTCAAAAACCAGATGCCCAAGGTGCGCTTTGCAGCCGAATACACCTATACGCGCAATGATGGCGTGCCGGGCGTCACCCATATCCTAGTCAGCAAGCGCAAGATGTATATCATCGGCGCGGTAGGCAAAGACCTTTCTCTGCTTAAACCGTTCTTCGAGTCCTTCAACATTGTTAAAGAGGACTAGTATTCAGTTTATCCTTTACCTAGAACTTGGAATTTTGGCATAATGTAACCTTTATTAAGGGTCGGTTCCGATGGCTTTTAGTCTATTTAATCTCATCTACATCGTCGTGGCTATTCTCGGTTTGAGTTTTCTCATCTTTATCCATGAACTCGGCCACTATTGGATGGCGAGGCGCGTGGGAATGCGCGTTGAAACCTTTTCCATCGGTTTTGGACGACCACTCTATACCTGGGTGCGCGACGGGGTTAAATGGCAGATCGGTTGGTTGCTTTTTGGCGGCTATGTCAAAATCGCGGGACAAGAGCTTGAGAAGGGCGTTGATCCTTACTCTGTTACAGATGGATTTTTTGGAAAGTCCCCTCTGGATAGGATCAAAGTGGCTTTTGCAGGACCTTTTGTCAACATCGTCTTCGCTTTGGTCGCTTTCGGCTTGCTGTGGGCTGTAGGAGGAAGGGAAAAGAGCTTTTCTGAATTTACGCATAAGATCGGCTGGATCGACCCAAAGTCTGAGCTTTATACCTTAGGGGTACGTCCTGGCGATGAAATCACTTCCTATGATGGACATCCTTTTCAAGAAGCAAAAGACCATCTCTATGCGCCCATGCTTGGCGGTGATGAGGTGGAGGTGCGCGGCAATAAAGTCGACTACTTCACGGGTGAGAAAAAGCCCTTTACCTTTTCGGTAAAGCCTTGTCCCAATCCCGCTTTTGTCGAAAAAGGGGTGAAAACCGTCGGCGTCTTGCGACCAACAAACTACGAAATCTACAATCGCCTCTCTTCTGGTGCTGATAATCCGTTACCTGAGGGTTCCCCAATGCTGTCGAGTGGCATCCGCTACGGCGACAGGATTGTGTGGGCCGATGGGGACATGATCTTTTCGCAGATGCAGCTCAGCCATACGCTCAACGATGGACGCGCACTTTTGACAATTCAGCGCGATGGGCAGACGTTTTTAAAGCGCGAACCGCGCGTGGAAGTGCAGGAGTTAAAATTAGATCCGCAATTTAAAGAAGAGCTGACCGACTGGCAATATGAGGCGCAGCTCAACAGCGTCAAGTTTCCTAAGCTCTACACGATCCCCTACAACCTAACGAATGATGCCGTCGTAGAGGGTGATGTGAAATATATCGACAAGGATAAGCAGGCCGAAGCTTTTCCCGTCAACCCTTTGTCTCCTCAAGAAGAGCCCTTGAAAAAAGGCGATAAGATCATCGCGATCGATGGTTTCCCGATCACCCGTTCTTATGAGCTCCTGGCCCGTCTACAAAGCCATTACGTCAATGTGATCGTTGCGCGCAATAGCAGCGAAATCGCCAAGGTCAAGTCTACCGAAGCAGATGAGGACTTTGACCGCGAACTTGAAATGAAAGATCTGCAAACGATTGTGAAGAGCGTTGGCACTGACCATGTCGTTCATGACGCGGGGGATTTCCATCTGTTGAACCCGATCGTTCCAAAGATGCGCAATGAATTTATCTTATCCCCTGAAAAACAAGCACTTGCGACCACAGAGCTCTTAGCTAAAAAGAAGGAAATCGAGTCGATCGAGGATCCCAATAAGCGAAGCTATGCCATGCAGCTTCTAGAGAGCCAAGAGAAAGAGTTAATGTTGGGGTTGCCGATACAAGACCGCCGCGTCGTCTACAATCCAGGTCCTGTGCAGCAGTTTGAAGTCGTCTATCAAGAAATCGTCCGCATGCTGGGAGCCCTCGTTTCTGGGCATATGAATCCCAAGTTTTTGAGTGGCCCGATTGGCATTGTCCAGGTGATGCGCGAAAATTCGCGTGTGAGCTGGAAGGAATCGCTTTTCTGGCTGGGAGCTATCAGCCTCAATCTGGGCATCCTTAACTTATTGCCCATCCCGGTACTTGACGGGGGCACGATTGCGATCACGCTATTTGAGCTGATCACGCGTCGCCGCATGAACCCCAAGACGCTGGAAAAGATCATTATCCCCTTTGCCATTCTATTGATCGCTTTCTTTGTCTTTTTGACTTATCACGACATCAGCCGCATCTTTAACGGCCTCTGGAAGTAGGTAAGTATTCGCCTCCTTCCCTTCCTGTCCCCACCCCTTCCCTGGTGGGCACTTACAGAAAATGTTGCATTAAAATTTTAATTTTGCCAATTTCACGAAATCTACTCTTAGGAGAAAATTGCGATGATTTGGCGAGTTCTTTCTATCGTTTTCCTCTTTTGCTTCGGAATTCCGGTGCAGGCTTCCACGACGGCCACGGCAACGGTCACTTTTACGATCTCCTCAATTGATTCAATCTCTATCTCAGGTAATCCAGCTGCCTTTAATATCAATACCGCAACGGCTGGTAATGACCCCGCAAGCCAAACCGATTCGTCGACAACCTATGCTATAACAACCAACACGACAGCTCAAAAAGTCACCGGTTCAATCGACACGACGATGCCTGCTGGTGTCACTCTGAATGTCAATTTGACCGCTCCAAGTGGTGCCACCAGCGCTGGGGCAGTCAATTTAACGACAACGCCACAAAATTTAGTGACCGGCATTTCAAGTCTCGCTCAATCAGGGATGCAAATTGCCTATACCCTCTCTGCAACATCGGCCGCTTCTCCAGTCGCCAATGCAACGCGCATCGTGACTTATACACTAGGACCCTAAAAATACTTTTTGACAAGAATCTTCGCCATTTGACATCGTTTTGGCTTTGGAGCCAACTATGCGACCCTTTCTATTTGTTTCCTTAGTGCTTTTGGGATTTGGGTTTCAGCCCTTACACTCGGCAACAAGTGCAACCGCTACAGCCACATTTACAATTGCGACGATCAACGCCATCTCTGTTACCGGAAACCCCGCCGCTTTTAACATCAACGCCGCAGTTGCTGGAAGTCCACCGACAAACGTCACAGATATTTCGACGACCTATGCCGTCACCACAAATGCGACCTCCCAGCGCATTCAAGGCTCGATCGACACGGGCATGCCGACGGGTGTTACCTTATCTATAAACTTAACTGCCCCAACCGGTGGAACAAGCGCTGGTGCCGTTAGCATGACAACGACTGCTCAAAACTTAGTGACAGGGATCTCCAATGTGGCTCAATCCGGCCTCCAAATTTGCTATACCGTCTCTGCTACCCCTTCTGCATCCCCAGCTGCAGCTACTACGCGGACAGTGACCTATACCATTGGACCTTAAAAGATGCGCGTATTTTTGATCTTTTGCTTTTTATTTCCCCTATCTTTGCATGCAGTGGGGGATACAATCCTTATCTCTGGCAATCCGGCCCCCATGACCATCAGTACAGCCACGGCAGGTAGTCAACCCAATAGCGTCGTAGATGCCTCTACAACCTATACGGTTTTGACGCTCGCAGGATCCACCACAATTACAGGACAATTAAACATTGCGATGCCCTCTGGAACTACTTTGGCTGTGCAGCTGCAAGCTCCTCCACTTGCTACATCACAAGGATCGATCGTCATGACGACAACCCCTGCAAATTTAGTCACAAATATCCCCGCCCTCGGATTGTCTCCAGCATTTACAGTCACCTACACCTTCTCTGCAACGGTTTCAGCATCTCCTGTCAGCAACCAATCTGTGATCTTAACTTTAACGTTAATCTAGTCGCAAGGCCACGATAGGATGCAGCCTAGAGGCCTGGTAGGCAGGATAAAGACCCGAACAGATCCCCACGACAACTGCCATTCCAAGGGATAATAGGATCGACCAGAGCGTGACGACGGTAGGCCAATCTGCAAAATAGGCAATCCCAAAGGAAAAAATAACCCCACAAAGCACCCCTAGAAAAGCACCAAAGAGTGTCAAGATCAGACATTCTGCT
>Ga0206912_1125_pt1 | contig 20355 bp, 16 predicted proteins | sample Alteio_BWOrgHeat_75_FD_152933 | JGI IMG/M metagenome (GOLD analysis project Ga0206912, IMG submission 152933) | Enriched cells from forest soil in Barre Woods Harvard Forest LTER site, Petersham, Massachusetts, United States -... | ecosystem: Environmental > Terrestrial > Soil > Temperate forest >... | reverse complement strand
GTCCGTGGCTCAACGACTGGCCGGACTAATATCGCTGGTGCGCGCGCATGTATCGGTCGTGGTGTAGCAGCGATCCGACCATTGTTTGCCGATACGTATCTCCGCCTCTTTATCTGGCGACAGCGCGCATCAATCATTGCGATGGGGCGCGGCATTGCTTTCCCCAGTGTAAGCCGCCGGCAAATTGTCGAATTGACGGTCCCTCTTCCGCCTCTGGCCGAACAAGAGCGAATTGTCGCCAAGGTCGATGAGCTGATGGTGTTATGTGATCAGATGGAGTCCGCTCAACGCGAGCGGGAGAAACGCCGGGATCTGCTCGCAGCGGCATCGCATCATCGCCTCATTAACGGCGGAGACGGATCAAACACTCGCGGCGACGCTCAGTTCTTCCTCGGAACCTTTCCAAGGCTTACTGTCCGTGTCGAACAAATTGAGCTTCTGCGCGAAGCCATACTCAATCTTGCAGTTCGTGGGCAACTTACACCTCAGAATCCAACGGACGAACCCGCTTCTAAACTCTTCGCCAAGATTCTGGCGGTGCAACAAGGGCTTACGACGAGTGGTGCAATGCCACGGCGCTCAGTAAGCGTACCCGCAAACCACCCCGAAGTGACATTTTCACTTCCGAAGAATTGGGAAGCGGTCACTGTCGGTAGCGTGTGTAATCTGGTGACAAGTGGGTCGCGGGGCTGGGCGGAGTACTATTCGAAAAGTGGGCCCAATTTCATTAGGGCTCAGAACATTCGCTTCGGCCTATTGAGATTAGACGATCTGGCGAAGGTCAATCCCCCCAAGAGAACGGAGGGTACTCGCACTCAAGTTTCGGTAAACGACCTTCTGATGGTCATTACAGGGGCAGGTGTCACGAACCCGGCACTCATGGACCAAGAGTTGGGTGAAACATACGTCAGTCAGCATGTCGCACTGATCAGACCCACTGACACGAATATTTCAAGATGGCTCCTTCTTTGCCTTATGGCACAACGCGGTGCGCGAGCGCAACTGCTTGAGCGAGCCTATGGTGCCGGAAAGCCTGGCCTGAACCTCGACAATATACGCTCACTGAACATCCCGATGCCACCCCTAGCCGAACAGGTACGCATCACGGCAAAGCTAGATGAATTGATGGCTCTCTGTGACCGCCTGGAGACACAACTAAAGAACTCTGAGATGCATAGCAATCGCCTGTTGGGCGCCGTCCTCGACGGGGCATTGAACGATAATAGGGTTCGAGACCTCTCTCACGCGATGACCAATGTATAAGAGCGTGCAAGACCTTTTAGATTGCACAAGGATGGGTTGAACACATGTTGTTACTGAACGTTTCGGATATTCACTTCAATCACCCCATTTGCAATTCGCAGATGGACCCGGACCGGCCGTTTCGAACACGATTAATTCAGGATGCGCGCGAACGCGCGTCAGCTCTCGGCCCGGTCGATGCCATATTGGTCAGTGGCGACATCGCCTATAAGGGCCTTAAAGATGAGTACGACGCCGCTTATTTATGGCTGACAGAGCTAGCAAATGCCTGCGGATGTGTTTTGGAGCGAATCTACGTCATACCTGGTAATCATGATGTCAATCGCACTACAGCGCGTGATCAGAGTGTCAGAAATGTTCACCGCGCAATTTCCGGCGCGCCGGATGGCACTCGAGAGGGAGAGTTGCGAGCCCAGTTCCTCCATCCTGAGACGGGTCAGGCACTAATGGAGCCCATAGCGGAATACAACAAATTCGCGGCGCGCTTCATCTGTCAGGTTTACACCCCCGAAAGGCTATTTTGGTATCAAGACCTGCCACTCGATGGTGACACAACTCTGAGAATTTATGGCCTCACTTCCACCCTTCTCTCTGGTGCCGACGGACAAGATGATCGGAGAATGGGACTATATTTGAGCCCTTTACAGACTGTATTGGATCCGGTTGACGGTGTAGTAAATCTGGTCATGTGTCATCATCCCCCGGACTGGTTAATGGACCAGGATGAGGTTGAGGATGCCTTCAACGGGAGAGCAATGCTTCAATTCGTCGGGCACAAACATCGAACTCGAATTCATAGGGACACGCACTACACTCGCTTTAGCGCAGGAGCTGTCAATCCTGACCGAAATGTGCAGGGTTGGGAGCCAGGATACAACTTCGTAAGGCTGTTTGTAACGACAGAAGCAGGTCATAGGTACCTGAACTTAGAGGCGCATCTGCTCGTATGGCAAACGAATCCGGACATGTTCCGCCCAAAGTCCGCGGCACACGATGATCCGATCTATCGCCATAGAATGAGATTGCCAAACTTACCAACTGTTAGAGCCCAATCTGCTGTCACGAGTGTTGCTATGTCGCCAGTCGTCATGCTTCAACCTGACCCTTATGCAGTCGCCGAAAAGGAGACGACCATGAGCGATCGCGATACAAGAAATCTCGTTCTTCGCTTTTGGGATTTGGCATCGAGCCAGCGTCGCGAAATTGCAGTTGAACTGAATCTGTTGGAACCCGGGGAGTTGACTGAGCTGCCGGAGCCTGAACGCTACGGCCGCGCATTGACGCGAGCGGGCGAACGAGGACTGTTAGAACGTGTGGCGGAAGAAATTGAAAAACGGGAGGCACACTAATGGCTGACACAACACCTTCGACAATGCACGGAGATTTTCCTCGCTGGTATCGAGAAGTCGACGTTGAAGAAAACCGCGATCGGCTTCAGCGGCGGTGGACAGCTGTCTCATCGCTTGTCCCCACCCTAGACAAAGTGAAAGTTGAAAGCCTGTTGCGAGTTGTCTTCCGCAGCAAGGGTGCACTTACGTCCGAAGGCATCGGAACCATACGAGCTGCTTTCAAGGCTGCAGACGACTTGTTTGATATGCAGGGTAATGACCGCGAGGTTGAAATCCTATGCGGTTGTATTCTTGCGGTCCTTCTTGAACTAAATGGCACACTACCGCCCTGGACAGCGTTAGCAGTTTCAACGTCGGCGCTTAATGGTAGCCGAGCGACCCAACTGCCAATGAATTTGACTGTGGCGGCGGAGAATGCGATTGCGAGGATGGCTGAACAAAACCGCGTTCGCCCAAATCTGCAGGATGCCAAGTTGCAGACGCCAACAGTAGCGTTCACAAAAGCCAAAGAGAAGTTCCAGGCGGCACTCGACGCGGCAAGTCTTAGCGGCGCTTTTGACGCTGCTGCTGAGGCAACGAACTTGACTTTGGCCAGCATGGCTAAGAAGTTCAATAGCGCCATAGACAAAACGGCTGCTTTCATAGCGATCCAGGATGAAGAGTTGGAGATGCTGTGGTGGGTATTGGGAGAGCGCAGCGATGGGACAAAGAAGCCGTTCAAGAAAGTCCCCGAGAAGGCGCGCCCACTGGTCTTTGGCACCGAATTGGCTGATGCCACTGCATCTCTGCCCGGCCCGCTCTCGATTGATGGCCTTCTTTTGCGAGCCGGATTGAAATCAGATCAAACTTTCACGATCCCAGCAGCAATAAATGCTTGTGATAAATCCTGGCTTGAATCAATCGTCGACGATAATCACGGTTCATCCCTTTCTCAACCTATACATTTTGCGATCAAACGCAAGCTTGAAACGGGTGACGAATCGTCTTGGGTCTCTGGCTGGGCTGCGAGTGCGGGCATCGGTGGAGACGTCGTCTACCCGTCGCTCATTTTGGGTAGGCTTTTCTATCGCGAACGACTGCTGTCGATTTTCTAAATGAGGTGAATTGTGACTATGGATGCGATAGAGATTCAATGCAGCAATCTTGAATGCCGTGTGGCCGAAACTGGCAAGTGTGTTGAGGGTTTAAGCTTCGATAAGTGTCCTCACATTCTCCGGGATGGAACCGCCCAAGGGGCCGCAATAGCAGAAAAAGTTGAACCCATTGCTCAAATCAGAGCCAATATCCAACTTCCCAAGGCAGAGAGATTAGAATTGGCTGATGCTTCCGCGATCTTGAGGTCCGCTCGATCGAGCATGGTTGCAATCGTTGGACCTACCTTATCGGGGAAAACGAGTTTGATCGCCTCACTTTGTAATCTATTTCAACAAGGCCCCGTTGATGACCTTCAATTCGCTCGAAGTCGGACTCTTTTCGCGTTTGAGCAAGCTTGTCATCATGCACGTGCGGCCTCCCGACGAAACTCCCCACAGACCGAGCATACGCACCGCGGTAGCGGCGTAGGGTTTTATCACCTTGCTCTAGTTCACAATTCAAGTCCCATTCAGCTGCTATTGTCTGACCGGCCAGGCGAAGACTACAGGGAGGTGGCGGATGACCCCAATAATGCATCGAGCTTTGTCGAAATCCGGCGAGCAGATTCGATTCTGATATTGGTGAATGGAGAGCTCCTGCTGGATCTCACGGCAAGACATAATGTGCGACAAGATACACTTATGATACTGCAGGGCTTGAAGGACGGAGACGTTTTATCTGGTTCACAACGGCTTGCCGTCGTGCTTACGAAGCTTGATGTGATTCGGACTGCTCTGACGGCAGATCATGACAGGGCACAGAGGGATTTTGATGGAATAGTGAACCTTGTAAGAGCTCGATTCGGAGAGACCTTCAAAGAGATTCTGCCGTTCAAAATTGCGGCGTCGCCTGCCACTGAAATTTTGCCGTACGCCTTCGGTTCTAATGAATTGCTGAAGTTCTGGGTTGAACCTCAAGCGGCAACGGACCCCAAACTGTTGCAAAACATTCATCCTGCTCGCGCTATGGGACGCTTTGGAATTGCGGATGACGGGAGCCACTCATGAAAGAGCGGTCGATCACAATCTGTGGGTTTCCGGAGTCCGGTAAAACGAGCTACCTTGCCGCTCTTTGGCACCTGGTGACAACTGGGGCAGAACAGACAACTCTGACATTTGAGTCTCTTCGAAATGGTGACGCGACCCATCTCAATGCTTTAGCTGCCCGGTGGAGAAATGGCCTACGCCAGGTTAGGACCAAAACCCCCTCAGGCACTCTCGTGAGTATGAACTTGAAGGATGCTTCCGGAGATCTCATGCGTCTCACCTTACCCGACCTTTCAGGTGAGTCGTATCGAGACATGTTTGAGGTTCGTGAATGCGACCCTACCGTTGCCGATTTCCTAGTTGGAAGCCAAGGTTTGCTCCTACTCATTCACGCGGACAACATCAAACAACCGCATATGGTGACAACAGTTGTGGCGCAGACCCGGGCTCTTGGAAGCACAATAGCCGAGAGACAGGAAGTTCCTTGGGAGGCAAGACTAGCTCCGACGCAAGTTCAACTCGTCGAATTGCTTCAGCTGTTTTGCCTTCCTCCGCTCAATGTCCCATTCAGACGGTTAGCGATTGTGCTATCAGCCTGGGACAAAGTTGAAGTTGAGGGTAGAGGCCCTCAACAATTCCTGGCCGAACGCCTTCCGTTGCTCAAGCAGTATCTCAATTCCAATGCCGATGGCTGGGAATGGAAAGTATACGGAGTCAGTGCTCAAGGAGGCGATTATGAAAAAGAGGATGAGCGGTTTACCGGCGCACAGCTCGAAAAGCTGAATGAACTGAAAGCGCTCGACGAGCCATCAATGCGAATAAAAGTTGTTTCAGATACTTCCACGTCTTCTGACCTCACGGAGCCGATCTCATGGCTCATGAGTTAGATCAAAGTGTCCGAGTGCATCAAGCTCTTCATGGATATGAGGACGGGCACCGGCTGATTGCCAGTTCCACCTCTCTTAGATCGCGAGATCAGAAAACCATGCTCATCATGAGCGACGTTTCAGGGGCCGGAGCAAACTTGGAAGCTACCGGCTACCTGACAGGTTATCCCCTGGCTGACTCGGGATTTTACGCAGTTGCCCGCACGTGGGCTGCCACGGAAATGGCTCGACCTGGATGCGTTTGGACTCATACCCTTCTTGTCGACTTCGCCGATTTAGCTAACCTATCAGCAATGAACTTTCTCGACAGGGCTTTTCGTCGTCCCCCAACAGATCTTGACCTAAACGGTTATATGTCTCCCCTCACAATTGAGAAGGATTCATCTGATCCGGTATTGCCAAAGACGACTCGCGAGAGTCTCAAGAGAGTTATGTATGCACTATACGGCTTTCCAAGAGACAAGATCATCTCTACATCCGATGGCGACTCGTCACTTATCTCGTTTTTAGTGTGGGCACAGCAATGGCCCCGCCTAAGAAGATCTTTCAGATTTTGCACTTTGGCCTTCGCTGATCGATCATCCGAGGGTGCGCAATTTGACTTGCAGTTTACCCCGCTGCGCGACCGTTCAATTCGCTCCCGGTTCAACGATACAATTGACGCCGATAAGAAGGACTTATCTGAGTCGTCCTGGCTGGAAGAGGCTCTCGATGATGTCTCACGGGGCAAGGACGGAAGGCTCCGCAAGTTTTTGAAGGATGTCGGTGGAGATATTGCGGGCGGAAGAGAAATGTTTGTGCCTCTCTGCATGCTGCATCGAATGATACCTCGGTTTGGCGCGGATTCTGGGCTGATTGACAACGCTATAGAACTGATCGATTCCGCTTTCGATTCGGCGTCCGCAGGTTCACTGCGCTCGTTGCTCTTTGCAGCTGTTGCTCGTCATCCCGAGAGCCTGAACGATCGGTCCGCTGACTTTCTCTTGACTCACATTAGTTTGTTGAATGAAATCTCGCTCGATCACGCTCAGGAACTTGGGCAAGCCTTGTGGCTCAAGACACCCGATAGAATGTTAGATCTGATTCAGTCGACCGAACCACAGGCAACATTTGCCAAGAAGGTAATTGATTCGTTAAACAAGGTAAAGTTGTTCGAAGTTATAAAGCAACAACCATACCTATTATCCCGACTTCTCGAGCACAGACCAGACCTGCTCTCTGAACCAGACATTTGGTCCGTACAAGGAGATTGGGTTCAGAATATCCCTTTGCCTTCCGGCCCAGACGCTGGCAGCGTTTTAACAGCCATTTTGAAAGCAAGAAGATCAGATTTAGCTTTCAAAGCTGAGAGGGCATTTGGCAGCACAGCAATTCTAAGAACTGTTTCAAGCCTGCTAACCGAGGGAAAGAGTTCTTCCCAGGAGTACTCTGCTTGGTTTGACGTAGCTATGTCTCATCCATCCACCGTCTCGGAGTTTCTAACGACTGAACCGACTATCAGCATGTCATTGTTACTGGCAATTGCTACAAGAACTCAGCCTGATACTCTCCCCAACGAGATTGGCGCGGACCCTTGGGCTACAGCAGTAGAAAAGTCCTCCGGGAGACTTGATGAGAAAAGTCAACAGTTCTTGGCGGGCTATCTTCTAGCGAGGGCTTTCGGCTACCGTTCTAATTCTCAGACCGATCTCGTTGCCTATGGTTTCGATGAGGTTTATTTCGGCGCGCTGCGTGATCGCCTTGCAGAGAATGCGTGGGAGCTCCTGCAGCGGGCTCTTCCTCGATCATGGTTTTCTGAATGGGATCGCTGCCAAAAATTGCGGGATGCGATCACAGATCTCTTCGTAAACCGGGATCTCCCTGCAGAAGGATTTACCCGCATTACGCGCGATATCTCCGTTTTCAACGAACTTGCACGGATTACCTCGTATAACAGTCGCGGTCGGAAGTATCTGAAGAAAGTGAGGGGCTACCTGGAGGCGTCTGGCGGCTCCCGCAGCATGATTGAGATTATTGAAAAAGCGATTTGATTTAGTGGAACTCGCCTCTGCGCTGCTCAATCTACTTTTCGGCAGCTTGGAAACGCGTGTCGTGCCAATTCAATCGCTTGCCAAGAACCCCGAAAATACTCCTTCCTATCGGCCTGACATCCGATCGGATCTTGCAACTTGGCGCCGGCTAAAGACCACCCCCAGCAGTCCGTCGGCCGAAGGTCTCATGCTGACAGAATGTATTTGTGCAACACTCAGATAAATAGCGAAAGTCACAGCTATCCCCTGCTTGATTTCCTAACCCGATAAAATACATTATCATGTTTAAAATGAACCGGGTAGGGCCATGGGCCGTAACCTCCTGCCGATCAAACCGCGGACGCTGACCGCCGCCCAGTATGACCATCTCTCGGACGTGCCTCCCGAGATCGAATGGCTGGCCAATATCACCAATAAGAAGACCCGGCGCGCCTACAAGATCGATGTTGAGGAGTTTTTGGCCTTTGCCGGGCTCAAAGATACCGTCCAGGTTCGTGGTGTCACGCGGGCCCATGTAATCGCCTGGCGAAAGGATCTGGAGGCCCGTAAGCTGGAGCCCGCCAGCATCCGGCGTAAACTATCGGCCTTATCTTCCCTCTTTGATTACCTCTGTGAACGGAACGCCGTCGTTGGCAATCCGGTCGACGGGGTCAAACGGCCCTCAGCCAACGGCAACGAAGGCAGTACGCCGGCGCTTGGCGATGCCCAGGCCCGAAAGCTCCTCGATGCCCCATCTTCGAAAACCCTCAAAGGCGTCCGGGACCGTGCCATCCTGGCCACCCTTCTCTATCACGGCATTCGCCGCGAGGAACTCTGTATGCTCCGGGTTAAGGACATGCACAGCCGGCAGGGTGTGGTGCATTTTAGAATCCACGGCAAACGCGGGAAGATCCGGTTTATCCCGGTGCATGCGATGGCGCAGCGTTTGCTTGGTGAGTATCTGGCCATGTCGGGGCATGGAGGAATTTCGGAAGCACCCCTCTTCAAGCCCGTAAAGAATAACCGCACCGGGACGCTTGATAGACCTCTCGATCCGAGCTCCGTCTACCGCAACATCGTTCAAAAGTACGGCTTGGTGACGGGCATTACGGCCGAGGTCAATGGTCTTTGCGTACACTCTTTGCGGGCGACGGCCGCCACAAATGCCTTATCCCATGAATCCGATATCGCCAAGGTGCAGGAATGGTTAGGCCACGCGAATGTTTCAACGACCCGTCTTTACGACCGCCGTAAGAGTACGCCCGAGGATAGTCCGACATTTCGAATTAAGTATTGAGCGCCTATATCCGTCGTCTATTCAGCGCAGGTTTGAGAACCGGCCGCATCTAAACTTTAGATTTCTGTCTATGTTGACTTATGCTTCAACATTTTTGCAACTAGAAGAACCAGCGTGGCCATTAAGAGGTTCGTTGCCAGCCCAATAATGAGAAATGTAGTATAGATGGCATACCAGAAATACTTGGCTTCCGGGTCCTGCACAAACTGTGAGAATTCAAGAATCACATCCAGTGCAGCAATCGAAACAACCGTTAAGACAGTGACCAGGGCTAAGTCACGAAACCATTTCCAGCGGTATGTAGATTGGGCTGTTCTTTCTACCAATACACTAGATACCGAAGACACGACGACACACCAGACAAACCACAGAAGTAAATCGCAGTCGATATGCACACCAGCTTTCGTCACCGGTAAGATAAGGTCGAACCTCAGCGTTGCCTTGGCCAACAAATACTGAACTGCATAAAAGAGTGACAGCGCAAACCACACGGCAAAATTGAAAGTACGCCTTGATGGGCCGACTAAAAGCGTTAGTCTCATCCGATGCTCCCTTGCTACGGAGTGGAGGTAAAAGGACGCACTAACACTGTCTGTTGTAGGACGGCCCGTACACACGGTCACTTCTACCCTAGAAGCCGCCACCAGATAACCGCGAGCGATAGAGCGGGGGCAATGAAGAACGCTTTATTCTTCCGTATGCCCAACCATACAAATGCCCCCACAAATAAATAAAGTAAGACGTTTAGCAGAACGGCAAGTAGAGGTATTAGGTAAAAGCCGATATCGCCGTGATGAAGGCCATCAGTTGCCATGTTTATTAGAGCGGACGGCCATAACAAGAGCATTAGACGTTCGACGCGAAATGCCAACTTCGCATCGTAGTTGTCGACACTCTGTACGTAGGTGGTAAGCCCGCTGAACATTATCGGAACTATCCCGCCGGCCAGAGCAAACGACATCATCAGATGTTTGAATTTCATGCACACCAAATCCAATATCGATAGCGTACGATCCATCATTCTCCGTAATGTACACCCCCTATAATTCCGGGTGTCGCTTACACACTGGCTTAATGAGCTGACCTACCTCACGCCTTCTTTCCACTATCACTTTAGCCTTAACAAGACCTTCACTTTCTCTAACAACGAAGTCCCCTTCACAATTGCAAACAGCGCCCACACTATACCAATACTTATCAACACAACGGCGACCGAGACATTGTAAGAAGCGCCAGTAGAGATCACTAAATATCCAGAGAGCAAATATAATGCCGAATACACAGCCCCTATCTTACGGCTCGTTCCATTAATCGTGTAAAAGTTTAGGAACACGATTAGAAACAGTATCACGCCGAACGCAGTCGTGGTGTTGTCAGACATTGTTTACTCCCAATAACATCTCTAACTAATTCCCGGCACTAGAGTCATCTTTGGAGTTGCAGGAATCGGTGTCATTGGTACGGAAGGTGGGAAAAGACTTCGCATGGGATCCGTGGCATTTCCGTTTGGATCCCTCTCATACGCCAATGCAGACTATCCCTTCTCTTTATCTCTGAGAAGTTCCATCCTTCCAAATCTATCTATGATCCAATACGCCAGGGGAATGCCAACTACTAATCCAAACACAACCTTAAAGACTATCCTCACAGCATAATCATCTAATACGGTTCTCATTATTTCTGAGACCCCAAGTTCTAGTAATATCCACAACACCAAGCCCGAAATAGCTGGAGCAATAATGTGACTTACCATTACTGCGCCACAATTGGGGCATACAGTAGTTTTGCGAATTGCATGAAACTCTATTTTTGTATTACACTTAGGACAGTTCAACGACATCTGAAAGATCGTTTTCTAATCGAAGTAGTGGTGGCTAGCTGGCCGGGGAAGGAACGGATACTTTCACAGGTATGGGTATAGACTGACCAACCGGTCTAGTAAAATATGAATCCGGGAAAACTGGGGGTTCTGGCTGCGATCCCATAAATGTCATTTCTGGCACTGCAACGCACATACCTCCAGAAGATCTTAACCTTCTATCATCAAGAGGCAAACACACAATCGTACCCGCAACCTCACATGTGGCAAAAAGATAGTTGCTAAGGGGCTTAGGTATCTGAGGAACAAAATATATTCCTTTGCAAAGAAAGGTACCGGCCTCACAAACGGCAAATGGCAAATCTGGCGGAAGTTGAAAGTTTCGAGGCTTATACGGTCCAAACAATCCCATTGGATCGGTACCGTATATCGGATTTCCTGACACATATTGATACGTATTCATCCCGCCACCCAATCCGATGGGATCGGTTTGAATGTAACGAGTGAGGCTGGGTGCATAATCACGGAAGCCATTGTGGTAGAGACCCACGTCCGTATCGTTCTCCTGTCCCGGCATCCTCAGATTCTGAATAGCCGTACCTGTGCTCGATTGAAGGGTGCCGAAAGGTTGGTAAAGCGCCGACCATTGAACCCTTTGTGATCCGTCCGTGAGGGCTTGCGGAGTGCCGAGGCGATCCGTGTGGGCGTAGTAAAGAGTATTGTTACCCTTCTGGTAGGTCCCCACAGGTTGCGCCCCTGCCCCTGCCTGAGGATCGAGGTAGATGTAATCGACATTGGCTGTTCCCGAACTGGCCAGGTTTTCGAGGAGATTGTTGTTGGGTCCATACTGATAATAGGATTTTCCAGACACGGAGCCGTTGCCCTCCAATCGTCGTCCCTCAAAATCATATTCGTAGGAGGCTGTATGGGTCCCGTTGGCAGCCGTCGCCAGTTGATTGGCCTTGTTGTAGGTGTAGCCCTGCAAGGTTGTCGATCCGGAAGTCAACGCTGAGATGTTGCCGGCTGGGGTCGTTGAGATGGTTTCAATGGTGGATCCGGCGGTAATGCTGGCCAGCTGGTTCGATCCTGGTGCCAAAGTAAAGGTCGTATTTATGGAGCCCGACGAATAGGTCACATTATCGTTATTGTCCCAGCTGAAGGATTGCGTGGGATATCCTCCCGTCCCGCTATAGGCAGCACTCAGATGATCGAAGGAGTCGTAATTGAAGCTTTGGCTGTTGGCCGCAGTTACGGCATCCGTGATCGATGAGACATTATTGGTCGTGTAATAATTGTACGTGAGATTGGTGATGGCTGCCGTGCCCTTGTCCTGTCTTGTCGTCGGACGATAATCAAGATCAAAGCCATAGGTGCCGGCGACGTTGTTGCCGTAGGTTCCGGCTGACATGGGACCGAAGGGCTCATAGGTGATCCCTGTCAGAATATTGTGAACCGTATTGCTGCCGGGCTCTTTGGCCGTCACACTGTCCACACGTCCCAGGGTGTCACGGCCATAGATCACTTGAAGGGTGGAGGGATAGGTGATCGAGGACACATGGCTGGCGGCATCAAAGCCATAAGTGGTCGTGATCGCTTTAGCGCCCGTGGGTGTTCTCACTTCTTTTGTCGTGTTGGCACGCTCATCATAGGTGAGGCCGAGAGATCCCACTTGATCCGTCACGCTCGTGAGACGGCCAATCCCAAATCCGTGGCCGGTTTGATCATAGGTTAAGGTCACATTGAGCGTGGTGTCGCCCGTGTAAGCGGCGGTCTTTTCCCGGTCCATGGCATCATAGGTGTAGGTCGCAGTCAGGCTCCCTGGCCATAGTTTTTGGGTGAGGTTTCGATCGGGATCATAATGGAACACGGTTGTTCCACTGTCAGGACTGGCCACCTGAATCTCGTCGCCAAAGCCGTTATAGACATTCGTGGTTGAATGACTGAGCGGATCTTCGGCCGAAAGGACTCTATTGAAGGGGTCATAGGTCATGGTTGTCGTCGCGCCCGTTGTGGTGAGCGTCGATGTGCTGACACGATTGAGGGCGTCATAGGTTAATGACACGTAGCTTTCCGGAGATGGTAGTTGGATATAGGTGATGTTGCCTTGATTGTCGGGAGTATAATAGGTCGTCTGATTCATCCCTCCGACATCGGTCAACTTCTGACCGATCGTATTAAAAGTGGCCGTGTGCTCATAAGTGACCACGTTGCTGGTATTAAAATATTGAACCAGGGTCTGATTATTGAGAGCATTGAGAGTAATCTCAATCTTGTTTCCCGGAATATCCGTGATAGTCGCCAAGCGATGGGCCGTATCGTAGCCGAAGGTGAGGCTGGAACCGTCAGGGGCCTGGTAGGTTTCGAGGTTCTGAGCGGGATCAAGGGTCCAGGTGGTCGTGAAGTTGCCGGCCGACGTATCGACGGTCGAGGTATGAAGTTGTTGACGGCCATCATAGGTGAGCGTCGTCGTCACATTGTTGGGATCGACGATGGTGAGAGGCCGTCCTCCACCCGTATGCGAAGTCACCTTCGTGACATGGCTCAAGGGATCCGTGAAGGTTGTAAGTGCCCCCGTGCTGTCGTAGCCGAATTGATATTTCACGGCGGCATCGGTTCTCGGGAGCTGAACCGATTGTTCTTGTCCTGTTGAGGACCAAGTGAAGGTCGTGACCCGGGTTTGGCCGTTGGTGCTGTAAGGGATCGTCGTTGTCGTTGTATCGAGATCCGTTTCTGTCAAAGGATTGCCTGAGGGATCATAGCCGTATGTGATCGTCAAGCCCGGTGAGACCACCTGATGCGGCAAGCGGATCCATGTCGGATCGTAACTGATCGTTTGCGTGAAGGCGACCGGGGACCCCACGGCGTAGTTGATGGTTGTGGGATTGCCTTGGGCATTGTTGACCAAGGTCGTTGTATGGTTGTCCCAATCGGTCTTGCTGTTCAAATATCCATTGGTGTCATAGCCAAAGTTACGTGAGACGGAAGGAGACGTGTCACGAATAAGAGTTGTGAGTTTTGGGACGCCTTCTAGGGTCGTATACGAATAGACTATATTCACGCCGAAGGGGTTGGTGACTGTTGTCGATACAGTCGAACTCGTTGAGTAGGTAAAAGTTGTGGCATTCACCCCTGCCCCCCGCTGAGACGTGGCCACACGGCCAAACAAGTCATAGCTCCAAGAAGAGTAAATATTGTTGTTTTCGTCTTGGATCCCGGTCAAGGCGTAGGGAAAATAGGTATCGTTGTATTGATAGGTCATTTCCGACGAGGGCGATGTGGGGTAAGTCACCGTCGTCAGGCGATCCGGCGTGGCGCCTTTGCCAACGGTATAGCCATAAGTGATGGTCGTGTTGTCAGGGGTGGTCACACTGCCGATAAAGTTATTGCTGTTGGTGCCAAAGGTCAGAGACCTTCCATACGAGTCCGTGACACCTGAGAGGTTATTGGACGTGCCATAGTTGAGAGTTTGGGTGTAGCCGTTCCTTAAGACGATCGAAGTCCCTTTGCCGGCGCTGTTATAGGTCTCCGTCGTGTCATCCGGTCCCTTGAGGGTCCAAGTCGAGGCGTTTTGGACCAAAGAGTAATCAAGATCCGCATCAGTGACCCAAGTTGAGCCGCTTTTTGTGAAGGTGATGCCCTGCCCGTCGGGACGAAAAGCAAGGACTGAAGTGGGAACGCCTGATGTGGTGGTGATAGTGAGGTTGAGATCGAAATTGCTGCGCCAAAATTGCCCCATCTGGGAGACAGCGCCGGCTCCGGCCGTCTGTTCGAGGCTATTGTAATAGCGGATGAATTGGAGAGGATTAGGACCTGCCGTCGTGTAATCAAGCTTGGATGTAAACAAATTGCCGGTTGCGGGGTTGACAGGATCACCGGCAAAGAGGTTGCCCGTCTTGCTTGGGTCCGCGTTGTTGTCATTGCAGCCGCAATTGGGGTCGGATCCGGCGGGATTGCCGTTGGGATTGGAGACATTGGATGCCGACTGCGATCCCAGTGTCTTGGCGGCAACAGGCAAGAATGTCGGTGATAGTGTCCAGGTTCCTGGTGTGCTGTTTTGGTATTGGCAATTGAGGCCGGGCCACGCAATGGCATCGAAGAGTGCCTTATCCCCACCGCTGCTGACTGTAGCAGTAACGTCATAAGGTGGGTTTCCATTTGGGAGCAGCAATGATCCCACTAGCTGCCAATTGGTGGCAACTCCGTTTGTAATTGTGAGACTGTCCTCATAGTTGGCCGGTACAGTAAACCCACCCACGGTCATAGAATCTTGTACTCCGACGGCACCGGCAGTATGTACCGCAGTTGCCGTCACGCTGCTTGGACAACCAGGGCTGTTGTTGCCGCCGCTGAGAAGAAGGATTGGATTTCCCTGATAGGTATAAGTCTGAGCCTCTGACTTTGTTGGCGTACAAAGCGCCATTGCAGCCGCAGCCATCGCTGAAATCAGGGTGGTCTTGCTAGGAGAGGAGTTTTTAAGTCGAAATGGGAGGAATACCGGTGAGAGTTCGACACTTTCGTTCAGCCGCGACATCATTCCCATTTTTTTCTCCGTTTTTTGTTTGATGAGCGGAGACGAGATTTGTCCTTTTTGGACTTTCTGTCAACGATGGGTCTATCGAGAAAATGCGGGGTCCGCCATTATGGTTAAGAACTTTGGTTTAAACGTTATGATCGATCAGTATTTTTGGACATAGTTTCGAAGATACAGACGCTTGATCGAAGCGTGGGGTTGAGATCCTGCTCAAGAGAGGTCAGCACCGGCGGGTGCAATTCTTTACGCCGTCTACAGATCTTCGTTCTCTGAATTCTCACCTGGCCGGTGTGACTGGGTTTCGAACTCCGGCGGTTTCACACCGATGGGGGAGAGAAAGAGATGCCCGGTAAACCCTCCAATTGGGAGGCGGTCGACGTAGACATGATGACTTCCCGAACCATGGCTTTCAACCCGCGCCACGCCAACCTCCAGCCAGCGGAACGCTGTCCGCCCTTCCCTCTTTCGGGCAAAGGCGGTGTGTGTGAATGGTTTCTTTTCGGCCATGCGCTGATGGCTCTAGCACGTCGGGGGATGAGCGAATAGATCCTGATTCTGACAGAAATGCGCATTTTCCGTGGCGTTATCGTACAAGTTGTCGGGCTCGTTCCAGTTCCATAGATAGAGCCAGGTGACGGTATCCCACATGACGTCACGGAATTCTGGCAATCCCTGTTCTCCCATGGGCTGAACCGTAAGCCGATTGCCCGTTTCCCGAATTTCCTCCATCAACTCGCCTCTCCGTCGCCGGCGTGTCGCTGGCGGATGCGGAGATCTCGGTTTCGTCAAAGCCTCCATCACGGATCTGAATTCAGACCTGAGCCAATGAAAAGGACCAGAATTGCTTGGCGGGATTGGGAGACTTGGGTCGTTGCCTCGGGGTTCCCTAGTCCGTCGGCTTTTAGCGTTCCCTCCCTTCGCGCTCGCGCTGGCGGCCGGCCTCAAGAATTTGCTCTTGTTGGCGTCGTTGGTGTGCCATCTGGTCTGTGAATTGCGTAAAGTCGATGGCTCGATCGGCTTCTGCACGACGTTCTTTCGACGCTATCTCGCCTTGCCGGATTTGCTCTGGTGTCAGCTTCGGCGCGACGACGCTCTCCACGACATCACATAGACCTGCGAGCAATGAACCGACAATTCGCGAAGCGGCTCTGTCGACGACCCCGGTCGCCTTCAGGACGGACGAGACATCCTCTCCGGTCGCGCTGTCTGCTGGAACGATATCCTCTCCATTCAATTCTTGGGGCGGCGCAACGCTGTCTTGGTAGCTCGTACTTTCGCGGGCGGCGCCCTCAAATTGATACTGCGGAGAAGACGTAACCCCATCCGTTGCCAATGGACCGAGAGGCGATGCTTTTTCCCTACTGCCCGATCCGTTCTCCGCTGACCCGCCCTGTTTTCCGCTGAGGCCACTCTCGGCGAATTGGCGCTCGGCCTTCTCCTTCTCGATGGCGGCATTAGTGATTGCTTCTTGCCAAGCACGGTCAGACTTGTCCCGATCCCAGACAGATTCGACCTTTTGTTCTCGTTGTTCGCCCTGTCCAAGTTGCTGGATAGAGGCACGGGCCATTTCGACGGTCGGTAATTGTTCGCGTGATATATCCGACAGGCGATCACGGATCTTTGCAGCTGTCACGTCGAGAATGCGCTTACCGAGCGCGTGAATTCCACCGGCTTGATCGACGACAACGAAATCACGTCGCTCACCTTGAGCTAAGGTCAAGCCCTCGTGCTCGAGCGCTGCTCGGAAACTGGTCCCGCCATCTGAACGATCGAAACAGGAGCGGATAGTATTGCGCATTTCGTGAATGTTCATACCGAGACGCCGTGCCTGCTCTTCCTCTGCACGCGTCGGTGCAAATCCGATGTTTCCCTCGCGCTGATTTACAACGGTCTCGAGTCCGAAGTGGGCTTCCAATTCACGGCTGATTTCTTTGAGTCGGAATTTGAAATACGGGAGTTCCTTTGCTCTCAATGTTTCCTGATCTATTCGAGACCAAGCAACGTGCATATGTTCGTCATTGTTGTGTTTGTAGGTGTGAAACGAGATGGCGCGAGGCTGGCCGGTGAGTCCGAGCATACGTTCAATACGGTCGGCGGCTTGCTCCCATTGTTGCCGCGTCAAGGTTTCTCCCTCACGGTTGCGGATCTGAACATGGAAAAAGGGCTGCCTGCATTTTGTTGCCGCGGCCATGATCTGAACGTCGCGAAAGGCATCTTTAATGTTGGTTGCCTCGAAGCCGCGGAGCTCCCAGAGTTCCGCGCGTTCTTCCTTCTTGCTGGTTGTCATGTAGGCCGCCAGCTTCGTCCCGTTATTGTGGGTTGTTCCCTTGCAGATCATGTGCGGTCTCTTCGCCTCACAATGTCGCGTATAGCGGCGGCGGCAGCTCTCGTTTCAGCGAGGGCGGCAAGGCACTCCTGCGTTGTGAGGCCCGCGCCCCCGGCGTTCAGAACATGTGCCATCTGATTTAGATTGCTACCCACTTTGTTGAGAGCCGCTGTCGCGCGTCCTAACGCCTCGGCGTTGATGGGCGGACTGCGGCGCGCGCGCGGCCCGGGGGTGCCCAACCCACAGGCGCGAAAAAAGCTCGCGAGGCTCAACCCGACCTCGTGAGCCTTTTCTTCGACGGCGGCGCGCTCTTCCGGTAATAGCCGCACGAGCACAGCGCCCGTCTTGCGTCGCCGCATCTCGCTGCCACTTCGCCGATGAGGTGGCTGCGAGTTGGCGACGGCTGTCATGCGCACACCCACCATGCGCGGTACAATGGGCGCATGATCATGCCTGAAGGCGTGGAAACCGGCAGAGTTTCCGCGTGCCGCCCGCGGCACTGGGGAAGGATGCAACGGAGGGGGTCTCCCCCTCCTTGCCAAGTTGAGCGAAGGCAGTCGGCGATAAGCCGACTGAACTGAGCGTGCTGCGGATTATCCGCAGACAACTTGCTCACCGCGTTAATCGCAACAACCATCCTGCGACTGAATCGGAGAATCAAACGCCGTGCAACCGAATTTGCATTGCGTCTAAGGATCAATCCGGCGGCGGATTGGTGCAAAGGACGTTGACCATACTGCGAAACCACTCCGCCATTAACTGATCGCACACACGAGCCCCTCGCGCGGGCCCGGGCAGTAGGAAAGAAAGGATTGGGCCAGGAGAATATCGCTAAACGCCAAGGTGTAGGCTGTTCGTCCGAGGCAAGGTGTGAACCGCAGGCCAACGTCCACGACCCGGATTGGTGGATCAGCTGAGTGAGGATTGGATGCACGCGATGGCTGGCGTGTTCCGCTTTTCTCCGAATTTCTCGGATGGGATAGCAGCGACGAATCCCGTCGTGACGGGGAACGTATGAGGTCGAAAGCACCCCATACGTTACGGGACCTTCACTCTGTGTCCTTTGGCTGCAGGGAAAATAAAGAAGGGGCAAGGCACCCGTGAGAGCGCCCTGCCCCGATTTCTTAGGCGGCCTCTTCGTCAGAGTGTTCGCCGTTGCGGTCGTTGGCGCGCAGCTTGTAAATCTCACTGTGGGCCTGATCTGCAACCTTCGCAACAAGCAAGAGGTCGCTCGCATTGAAGCTCGAAGAGGTCTGCCATTTGCCGGCGTCGTCCTTGAAACTGCGTTCAAATGTGACGGAGTAGAAGACGCCCTTCTGGTTTTGGTTCCGCCATATCGCTGCGGATACCGGGTAGAGGCTGACTTTCGCCGCGGGTTTCTTTGTGTCTGACATGTTATTTCCTTTCGTGTTTGGGCTGCATGATCGCAACCGATGTAAAGTTCAAGGCGCACCCTCGAAGGCGGGAATGTCAAAAGCGCGCAGCGGGATCGAAGGAATTTTGTTGCGCGAGGAGCGAAGCGAGCACGCGGGAAAATTCCGAGAACCCATCTTTGGACAGGTACGCCGGGTGTGCCAGAATTTGCATCGGCCCAGGTTGCGAATATGCGGGCGTGAAAACAGAAAGGCGAGAGATACCGGACACACAGAAATGCTTCCCAGTGGTAACCGACGATCCGTGTTGAGGAGCGATTTGGCATGGAAACGACCCGGGCTGTTAACCCTTCCGTTTCCTCATTCTGACGCGGACAAGTTCGGGCTAGCTGGGATAGCACCAAAGAAACTTCGCAGGCTTTGCATAGGATGTCGTTTTGCGAATAGGTCGAATAAATAGGGGTCCCGCCGCCGTCCCTCTATGTCGCAAACGCACTTGCCAACGTTTGCATAAAAACTCCCGAAACCCTGGTTCCGTCTTGAACAGCGATTTGGCATGGAAACGATAGGAGTGGTTTCTTTCCCCTCGTCGATTGTGACGCTTCTCGCCGCGTATAAAAATCGCGGTTGTTTGGCTATCCCTTCGCAAGTTGCATCGCGCTGTCTTGGTCCGTGATGAGGACGTTAAAGAGTTTCCCGCGTAAGGCGGCCCTCAACGCAGGAACCTTGAAAGGGCCGGCGATAACGACGACCTTCTTACCTTCCTCGACCATGTTCCGGTAAAAATCGACGCCGGAATATTTGGAGCCGTGGCCGGCCGTAAGAAAGAATTGCCATTCCGGGCGGTGGTTGCCGTCCTTGTCGATCAGGCAATACGACAAGTCGGCAAGTGCTCCCTGCCGGTCAAGGTCAGAAACGGTAATGATCGGCTTCAGAAGGCCGGTCATAGTGAGTTTGTTTCTCAGTGAATTGCTAACGTCAACGGGGTTCACCATGCCAATGGAGGCAAAAGCAACATCAATCTGTGACATACCCTCAACTACGTCGCGGATAGTCTTCCTTGCCGCCAAGTTCTCAAGCTCCCCTTTAACAGCCGCCAGAGCAGCGGGGCCTGGGCCTTCGGTCTCGTAAGGTGAGACCGTTGCGTACTCGCAGTGGCCCGGCAAACTCCCACACCGGCTCCAAAGAATTAAAGCGTTAACGATGGGATGTATGAGAGTGGTTGCTTCGTTCAAACGTCCCGTGCCAATCAGCGCGGTCACATGAATAAAGACATTCTCGCGGTTACGCTGCGGTACAGCGTTCACAAACTCAAGCACCGTTCTTGCGCCTGAAGTACCTACGTGAAGCGGCTGACCTCGCTTTTGCAGCTTAACGAGCT
>Ga0206912_1112_pt1 | contig 20364 bp, 16 predicted proteins | sample Alteio_BWOrgHeat_75_FD_152933 | JGI IMG/M metagenome (GOLD analysis project Ga0206912, IMG submission 152933) | Enriched cells from forest soil in Barre Woods Harvard Forest LTER site, Petersham, Massachusetts, United States -... | ecosystem: Environmental > Terrestrial > Soil > Temperate forest >... | reverse complement strand
GGATCGTCGCGGCGTTTGACCTCCAACTGGGAAGCGAGCAAGAGAAGCGCCGGAGTCTCGACAGCGAACTCGCTGGGCAGGAGCATCTCCCAATAATCGCCGGCGCCGACTAGATCATCGAGCGCGCGCCAGGCGTCGGGGGACAGGAACCGGGGCACATCCGGCAAGGTCTGCTGCTCCACCACCGACTCCGCAATAATGACAAGCTGGGTGTGATCGCCGGGGATATCAAAGTGCTGGACGTTGTTGCCAAGGTGATCCCGGTAAGTGAAGACGCGGCAGCGGGGACTGACCGAGAGCGTAAAGGTGAGGCAATGCTGGTTGGAGTCCGTGCGCGGGTGCATGCGCGTTTCCATGATGCTTTCGCTGACGGGCTTCGCGTAGCGGAATCGGGTGAGATGACGGATGGAGTAGAAGTTCATGGATTATCTCTTCAACTGCGGGGTCAGGTTCGTGTTATCCCAGGTCTCAAAGGCGAGACCCTTCGGCTTCGCTCAGGGCAGGCTCTGGGGCACCCAGGTTTCTTGCTTTAGTCAAAATTCCGAAAAGCAGATCCCTCGACTTTTGTTGCCGCGGCGATCTTCGCTCGGGATGACAGCGGTCAAATTGCCAGGGCGGACTGGATGGAGTAGTGCACGTAGTAGCGGTAAACGAGTTCATGGATTCGCATGCATTGCTGTCGGATGGAGTGAAGGAATGCGCCGGGATTACCAGACAGAATCTCATGGATGGTGGTGTAGCCGAGCATGGCGTGGAGACGGCCAATGCCGGCGCTGAGTTCTTCGGGTGGGCGGCGGGCGCCGGACCGCTGGATGGCTTCGACGGAACTCATGATGCTGTCGACCGAATAGCGAATGGCGTGCGGGAAGTCGCGATTGAGGAGGAGGAATTCGAGAATGCGATCGGCGGACATATCGGCTGTGTAGACCTGGCAGTAGGCCTCGAACGCGGTGCAACAACGCAGAAGGCCCACCTGCTCAAGGTACTGGACGCCGGAATGCTCCCGCTCTGGGGCACAGAAAAGATCCGGCTGATACACCTCGAGCAGCGTCGCCGTTGCGTAGGCGCGCTCCAGATATCGGCCGAGACGAATGAATTGCCATCCCTGCCCGTGAATCATGGTGGTGTCGCTCACGCCCTTGAAGAGGTGAATGCCATCGACGATGGAAGCCAGGAAATCATTCAGATTGGTGTGGAACTGGTCTTCGGCCTGCGGAGAACGGATCTGGTGATAGAGGCGGTTAAGTCGCTGCCATTGTTCGGTGGAGATTTCTTCGCGCACCTGACGGGCGTTCTCGCGGGCGCCATTCACACAGAACGTGACCGCGAAGCGGTTGACGCTGTCAAAGATGAGAGTCCGGGCCATCGATTCCAGATCGCCATTCCATTCCAGGCCCTCGGAATCGCCTAACACCGAGACCAGCCGCGCCCATCGGGTTTCAGCGCTGGCGCCACCGGGATCGAGCATGAGACTCATGGTGACATCCAACTGTCGCACCGTGTTCTCAGCCCGCTCCAGGTAGCGGCTCATCCAATAGAGGCTGTCGGCAACGCGGCTGAGCATCGTCGCATTCTCCCGATTACCAGGCTTCGTGATTACTGAAGAACCCATGTGTCCTTGCTTCCACCGCCCTGCGAGGAGTTGACCACAAGCGAACCTTTCTCAAGCGCGACGCGGGTCAGGCCTCCGGGTACGATGTTCACTTTGTCGCCGAACAGGATGTAGGGCCGCAGGTCGACGTGACGGGGCTCGAGTTGATTCCCGATCAAGCAGGGCGCGCGAGAAAAGTCCAGGGTGGGCTGGGCAATATAGTTGCGCGGATTGGCCTTGATCTGTTCGGCGAATTCCTCGCGCTGTTTGGCTGTCGAGTGAGGCCCGATCAACATGCCGTAGCCGCCGCTCTCACCTACCGCCTTCACCACCAGTTTGTCGAGGTTCGCAAGGACGTGCTGGCGTTCGTTTTCCTCGGTGAGGATGAACGTCTTCACGTTGGGAAGAATCGGATCTTCATTCAGATAGTAGTGAATGATGCGGGGCACGTACGCGTAGAGTGCTTTGTCGTCGGCGAGGCCGGTGCCGAAGGCGTTGGTGACGGTGACATTGCCGGCGCGATAGGCGTTGAAGAGGCCCGAACAGCCCAGGATGGAATCGGCGCGGAAGATGAGTGGATCGCTGAAGTCGTCATCCACGCGGCGGTAGATGACGTCGACGCGCTTGAGGCCGTCGGTGGTGCGCATGTAGACGATGTTGTCGTGCGTGACGAGGTCCCGGCCTTCGACAAGATCGATACCCATCTGGCGAGCAAGGTAGGTGTGCTCAAAGTAGGCGGAATTGAATACGCCTGGAGTGAGCAGGACGATGTTGGGCTCGGGACGGCCTTCCGGAGCCAGCGAACGAAGAGTGGCAAGGAGCAGTTGCGGATAATGTTCGATGGGGCGCACACCGTACGTGTGGAAGAGCTGCGGGAAGGTGCGCTTCATTACGCGGCGGTTGGTGAGCATGTAGCTGACGCCGGAGGGCACCCGCAGATTGTCTTCGAGGACTACAAACTCGCCGGTATTCAGGCGCAGCAAGTCCGAACCGATTACGGCGATGTAGACGTTGCGCGGCACCTGGAGGCCGCGCATCTGGCGGCGGTATTGACGGCAGCTGTAGACAAGCTCCCGCGGCACGACGCGGTCGCTGAGGATCTTGGCGTCGGAGTAGATGTCGCGCAGAAAATGGTTGAGGGCCATGATGCGCTGCGTGAGGCCGCGCTCGATCCGGTCCCATTCGGCCGAGGTGATCAGCCGGGGCAGCAGGTCGTAGGGAAAGATCCGCTCCGTGCCCTCTTCCCGCCCGTAGACAGTGAAAGTGATCCCCTGGGTGAGGAAGGACAAGTCGGCCGACTGCTTGCGCCGCTGGAGCTCATCATGGGGCAGCCGCGCCAGGGTCTCGGCCAGAGCGCGATAGTGCGCGCGCAGGTCTCCGTTCCCTTCCCGCATCTCGTCGAACGCGGAGTCGAGCGGATAGTCACCGAATAAGGCTTCGACTTCCGCTTGCGGACTGGTGCTCATGATCTGGCGTTGTCGTCCTTATGGGGATTCAAGGCGGCGAAGGGACTGCCGCGCGCGGGCAACGGCATCTCACACCCGTCCCGCACCGGCCTTTCGAGCCCGATCCGTTTGTACCCTGTTGTTTAGCTTTTAACACGCGAGGCCTAAAGGAACAAGCGGGGAAACGAATTATGCCCGCCCGCGGGCCGCATACCAACCTCAGAAGCGGCCACGGAGAAAAGGCGGCGGTCTGTCTTAGCGCCGCCGCCTCCAGGTTTGATTGGCTCCGTTTCTAGAAGAACAGCTTGGCGGAGATCTGCAACTGGCGCGGGCCGTAGAGAGCGTTGTTGGAGCCGCTCATGGTCCCGAATTTGCTGAGGCCTGTACCGGCAAAAGGCGCAATGCAACCCTGCACGACAGAGCCAGCCGGAGCGCTGGCGTTGCTGGGGCACGTAGTGGAAGTTGCGCTTGCCGAAGTGTACGTCGAGTACGTGGTGTTCACGCTGGTGATGATCGTATTGTTGAGCAGGTTGAACGCCTCACCAACGAATTGGATGTACATCTTTTCGTGGATGGGCACATTGCGCGTGATGCGGAAGTCAAAGTCCTTGAATCCAGGTCCGATGATGCTGTTGCGGCCGATCTGGGGGGGACGGCCGGTGGTGGGCGCGCCGGAAGAGGAACTCATGGCGCCGCCATAGATGTTGCCGTCGGCCCCATAGCTGGTGGCGCTGGTGGAACCGCTAAAGACCGTGCCGCTCATGCCCAGGAAGATGGGCTGCCCAGCCGAAGCGATGAAACTCCCCGAGAAAGAGAAATCATCCAGCGCATACTTGACGACTTTGTTGTCCATCAGTATGCGCGGCTGATAGAGGAAGCTGCCCGTGAAGCGATTGCGGATGTCGGTGTCGGAGAGCCCATTCTTGAGGCGGACGTTGTTGGGGTCGAGAGGGGTGTCGTCGCCATAGAAGGTTCCGTTGGCACCCTGCACCTGGCCGGTGTCGGAAGCGTGGGCCCAGGTGTAGTTGGCCAGCAATTCGAGGCCATTCGCAAACGGACGCCGCAACGTGGCGGCCATGGAGTTGTACCAGGTGTTGGCCGGAAGCGGTTCCATTAACAGCTAATGAATGTCCGAAACGGTGATGCGGACGATCTGCGCCGCCTGTGGCTGCGCTGGGGATAAGCGAATCCGACGCTGAGACGTGAGTGCGGGTTTGGAATCAAGGCGAACACACACGTATGGCGTCATTGTGGCACAGAGTTGGAAATCGTCAAACACCTGAGATCCGCGAACGTTTGGAAAGGGCGGCTACCCACCCTAACGACGTCTGACGACGCCGTTAGAATGGGCACCCATCTTTCCTTGCGAATATCTAGAACAGGTTCCACAGTGACTGGTTGTAGACCGCGTGGTGGAACTGCACTTCGGATCCCTTGACGATGGTTCCCAGCAGTTTAGGGCAGCGATCGGCAGCGGCTTCTTTCAGATCGGCATAACGTCCCTGGACATCGGCGCCAAGAATTTTGGCGATCCAATCGGAAGCGCGGAAGTCGGCGATGGCCTTGTAAATGTTGTCAGGCAGATAGCGGCCGCCGGCGCGAAGGCCATCCACATCAGAAATTTCGCCGTCGATCCTGGTCTTGAATATGGAGTACATCGACAGGTAGGGATTAGCGTCAGGCGCCACTGCACGCACTTCGGTGCGCATGGAGCGGTGATTGCCGATGGGCACGCGTATCATGGCGCCTCGGTCGGTGGCAGAAGCGCGGATCTGGTTTGGCGCCTCGAAGTGCGGATCAAGACGGCGATATGCGTTCACGCTGGAATTGAAGATGAGACACAGATCGAGAGCACGGGTAAGGACGCGGTCGAGGAAGTCCCATCCGAATTTCGAAAGCTGTTCTTCGCCCTTTTCGTCCCAGAAGAGGTTGGTCTTGCCCTGGGAGACGGACACGTTGGTGTGCATGCCGCTGCCGTTAACGCCCACAATCGGCTTGGGAAGGAAGCAGGCGGTGAAGCCGTAGTTGTTGGCGATCTGGCGGCACAGCAGCTTGTAGAGCTGAATCTGATCGGCGGCAGCGACAACCTCGCTGTAGCCAAAGTTGATTTCAAACTGCGCGGGCGCCACTTCGGGATGGTCCTTTTCGTTTTCGAAGCCCATGGCGCGCTGCACTTCAGCCGCGGTGTCGATGAACTGGCGGAGCGGGTCGAGAGGCAGCGAATGACAGTAGCCGCCGGTAGAGACAAAATCGAATCTGCCTGTCTCGTGGTACTTCTTCTCCGCATCTTTGCCAGCGAAGAGGAAGCCCTCGATTTCAGTCGCCGCATTGAGCGTGAACTGCTTTTCGGCATAGAGTTTGTCGGCGTAGTTCTCAAGACGCCGCGCAGGTCGCCGGAATAGAGGGTGCCATCCTTGTCGATGACGATTCCGAAAACGAGGACCTTGCCGTTGCCGAAAACATCGGCGGGAACCCAGTAGAACGCGCTCCAATCGATGCCGAGGCGCAGGTCGCTCTCCTTTTGCGCGGTAAATCCACGGATTGAGGAACCGTCGAAAGTGAGGTTCTCGTAAGCTCCCAGGAGAAACTTCTTGTCATAGTCGAGCAGGTGGAGGCGGCCTTCCAGGTCGGAAAACAGAACCGTCACCGCCTTGATGCGCTCTTCATCCCTCAGATATTTGAGGCGTTTTTCGCGGATTTCGTCGATGGAAACACGGTTGACACGTTCTCTCTTGGCCTGCAGATTGAGTTCTTCGAGTTCCTCATACGGGAGGGCAAGGAAATCACGGTATTCGGTCGACATGGCTCTCCTTTCGGCGATAAAGGGTACAGCTCCGGCGAACCAGATGAGCGCTCTCAGGACTGTCTCAGGGTTATGTGAACCGGGTAAATGGTTAAAGAGGGGTGGGATGAGGAAAAACCGCCCGAGTTCAGGTAAGTTCGATGTTACCGCCCGTTCGCCTGACCGCACGGTTTCGGTGGAATATTCTGGAGTGTGGGGAGACTACGACTTTACGATGCTTAAATTGTTTCGCCGTTCTTGCGCCGTGCCGGGCCTGATTGCTTGTCTGATCACAATTTCGAGAGCGCAGCAGCCTGCGCCTCAGCCCGCCGATGACTATGTCCGCACGCACTACACCAAATACGAGTACCGCATTCCCATGCGGGACGGGAAGCGCCTGTTCACGGCGGTGTATGTGCCCAAGGATGCTACCGGCGGTCCCTATCCATTCTTGATGGATCGGACTCCTTATAATGTGGGCCCTTATGGAGAAGACCGGTACCCGCAGCGCCTTGGGCCGTCAGAGGAGTTCGAAAAGGCCGGGTATATTTTCGTCTACCAGGACGTGCGGGGACGGTGGATGAGCGAAGGCGACTTTCAGGAGATGCGGCCGCACATCGACAACAAGAAGTCGCCGCAGGACGTGGACGACGCTTCCGACACCTACGACACGATTGATTTTCTATTGAAGCACGTGGCGAACAATAACGGAAAAGTGGGGATTTGGGGCATCTCATATCCGGGCTTCTACACTTCTGCTTCGATCATCGACTCGCATCCGGCGCTGGTGGCGGCCAGCCCCCAGGCCCCGATGACGGACCTGTTTATGGGCGACGACGGCTATCACGGCGGAGCTTTCATGCTGTCGGCCAACTTCGGCTTCTACGTTTCCTTCCACCCCCAGACCGAGCCGCAGACACCACAGCCAACAACGCCCTTCAGTTTCGGCACTCCGGACAGCTACAAGTTCTATCTGCAGGCGGGAAATGTTGCGAATCTCGACAAGCTGTACCTGAAGGGGTCCAACTGGCTTTTCAACGACCAGGTGACGCACAACACCTACGACGCCTATTGGCAGGCGCGCGATTTGTCGCGGCACATGAAAAACGTGAAGTGCGCGGTGCTGGTGGTGGGCGGCTGGTATGACGCTGAAGACCTCAGCGGCCCCTTCAAGACGTTCCATGCCATCAACAAGTTCAACCCGGACACACCGGCCACACTCGTAGAAGGGCCGTGGGTGCATGGCGGCTGGGCACGCACCGATGGCAGTCATCTGGGGGATATGCAGTTCAATTCGAAGACCGCTGAATACTTTCGCGCCAACATCCAGTTCCCTTTCTTCGAGCACTACCTGAAGGGCAAGGGCGCGACGCAGCCGAAAGCGGTCGTGTTTGAGACGGGAACGAATGTGTGGCGCACGCTCGACGACTGGCCGCCTAAACCGGCCGCCGCGAAGACGCTCTACTTCCACGCGGGCGGGAAGCTGAGCTTCGATCCGCCGGCGGAACCAAAGGGAGTGGACGAATATGTCAGCGATCCGAATCATCCCGTGCCGTTTGTGGGTTACACCACCGACACCGTGCCCCAACGCTATATGGTGGACGATCAACGCTTCGCAAGCTATCGCCCCGACGTGCTGGTGTATCAGACCGATCCGCTCGACGAAGATGTCACGATCGCCGGTCCGATCTCGCCAAAGCTGAAGATTGCCAGTTCCGGCACAGACTCGGATTTCGTGGTAAAGCTGATCGATGTGTATCCGGACAACTATCCCGACGCGGAGGGAACTGCGGCCGGCAACAAGCGCATCACCGATGCGCCGCCGCTGCACATGGGCGGCTATGAGGAGTTGTTGCGCGGCGAGCCTTTCCGCGCCAAGTTCCGCAACAGCTGGGAGAAACCGGAACCGCTGGTCCCCGGCAAGGAAACGGACATCAACTTCACCATGCCGGATCTCTACCACACGTTCCGCCGCGGGCATCGCATCATGGTCCAGGTGCAGAGCTCGTGGTTTCCTCTGACCGATCGCAATCCGCAAACATTCACCGACATTCCGAACGCGCGGGCCGAGGAGTTCCGGAGCGCGACCGAACAAGTGTTTCACCAGAAAGATGCGGCCAGCGGCGTGGAAGTGATGGTGATGCCGTAGGGGCACGAAACAGGGTTCGGAGAACGGGGATCAGGGATGAGTGTGTGACTCAACACAAAGTTTGTACGTCTTATCCCTCAGACCTTGCTTAAAGGCCTGGAACGCTGGTAAGGTTCGATACTTGCCGACTCAAACAAATGATGAGGAATCGATGATTGCAAGAATATTTCGCTCTGCAGCACTGTCAGCCGTTGCGTTGTTGGTCGCGACACACCCCGCCCTCCATGCCGAAGAGGGGATGTGGACCTTTGACAATCCGCCCGTAAAGCTTCTCAAGGAGAAGTATGGCTTTACGCCGACCCCGGAATGGCTCGACCATATCCGGCTGTCAAGCGTGCGCCTCAACGATGGCGGGTCGGGCTCGTTTGTCAGCCCCAACGGGCTGCTCCTGACTAACCACCACGTGGCGCGAGGCCAGCTTCAGAAGAATTCGACCGCCGAGCACGACTACGTGCGCGACGGCTTCTATGCCGATTCCGCCGACAAGGAGATGAAGTCTCCCGACCTCGAGGTCAATGTGTTGGTGGCTATGCAAAATGTGACCACGCGCGTGCAGGACGCAGCCAAGGGAATCGCGGATGAGACGAAGGCGTTGCAGGCTCTCGACACCGAGATCGCAGCCATTGCTAAGGAAAGCAAGGACAAGACCGGTCTTCGCTCCGACGTCGTGTCGTTGTACGAGGGGGGCGAGTATTGGCTCTATCAGTACAAGGCCTACACCGATGTTCGCCTGGTGTTTGCGCCGGAGCAGCAGGCAGCCTTCTACGGAGGCGATCCGGATAACTTCACCTATCCGCGCTACGACCTGGATATGGCTTTGTTCCGTGTCTACGACAAGGACGGAAAGCCGCTGCGCACCGAGAACTACCTGAAGTGGAGTGCCAAGGGAGCCGCGCCAGGCGAGCTGATCTTTATTTCGGGTCATCCGGGGTCGACGCAGCGCCAGGACACGGTCGCCCAGTTGGCGTACGAACGCGAACTGATCGAGCCCTCCGTTATCGAGTATCTCAGGCGACGTATCGCCGCCGCCGAGGAGTTCGGCGCGAAGGGCCAGGAGCAAGCACGACTGGTGAGCACGACTATCTTCGGGCTGCAGAACAGCCTGAAGGTATACATCGGACGTGCGGAAGCCCTGGCAGACAAAGCCATAACCGCGAAGAAACAGGCTGAAGAGGACGATTTTCGCAACAAGGTGGCAGCGAATCCCGAGTGGGAGAAGGACTATGGAAGCGCCTGGGACACGATCGCCGCAACCGAAAAGAAAGCGGCGCCACGGACGAAGGCAATGATCTTCCGGCGGACCGACAGCCGGCTGTTCACGATTGCGCGCCAGATTGTGCAAATGGTGATTGAACAGAAAAAGCCGGATGGGGAACGCCTTCCCGGCTATCACGACGCGCAACTCGAAACAATGAAATTCCAGTTGTTCTCCCCTGCGAAGATCTATCCTTCCACTGAAAAGCTGTGGATGAAGACGGCCCTTAATCTTGCCGCGGAGAAGCTGGGGAAAGACGACGAATACCTTCATGCGCTGACCCAGGGCAAGGATGTAGACGCCTTTGTGGACTCCGTCGTCGATGGTACCAAGCTGTATGACGTGGAGGTGCGCAAGGCTCTTGTCGCGGGCGGAGAAGCAGCGGTGGCCGCCTCGACCGATCCCATGATCGTGGCAGCGCGCCGAACCGACCCCCTGGCGCGCGAATACTATCGCTGGCAGCACGACGAGCTTGAGGGCGTATTGACGCGGGCGGGCGAACAACTCGGCAAAGCGCGTTTCCTCGTGTACGGCAAGGAAGTATATCCCGATGCGACATTTACGCTGCGGTTGAGCTACGGCACAGTGAAGGGCTATCCGTATAACGGCACGATCGCTCCGCCGTTCACGACGTTTTACGGGCTGTATGACCGCGCATCCAGCTTCAGCAATCAACCACCCTTCGATCTGACTCCCAAAGAAGCGGCGGGGCGGGACAGGCTTGACCTTGCCACTCCGTTTGACTTTGTTTCGACCGGCGATATCATCGGCGGCAACTCGGGCTCGCCGGTAGTGAATCGCGAAGGCGAGTTGGTGGGGCTGATTTTCGATGGCAATATCGAATCGCTGGCCGGTGATTTTGTCTATGAAGGCGAGAAGAACCGGGCCGTCGCGGTGCACTCCGCAGGCATGATGGAAGGCTTGCGGAAGCTATATGGCGCGAACGCACTTGCGGACGAGTTAGAGGGCAAACGGTAAGCCCGGCGGGAATTCACCATATAAGGGGGAGCTGGCGCAGGCTCCCCTTCTGTTTCTCCCCGAGTTATTCTGCGGCAGCAGCGAACCGCTGAGTGCCGATCAGCGGAAGAAGACACAGGATGAGGAAAAGGGCGGCGGGGACCGTGATTAACCCCATCCGCAGACTGCCTGAGCGAGCCGATAGCCAGCCTGTGAACCATGGCAGGACCGACCCGCCGAATCCGCAAACCGCCAGCACCCATCGCGAATCGGACGAACTTCGAGCGGTAGCAAAAAACCTGGCCAGCAACAGCGGAAAGATGGGGGCCAATGCTGCCCCGAGAACGACCATGGCAACAGCATGGTCTTCCGTCCCCGGAAGACCGACGAGAACAATCGCGGCCACGAACGCGGCGCCTATGGCGAGACGGAGCAGGCGAATCGGATCCACGCGCAGCAGCAACAGGGATGACAATCCACGTGAGGCAAGGAATCCGGCCCAGTAGAACGAGGTGGTAGCCGCGGCCAGAGACCCGCCCCCGCCCGTCGTTCGCAGCGCATACGTCGCCAGCCACGATCCGGTCGTGTTCTCGATGCCCACTTCGAGGAAGGTTAGAAGTGCGAAAAGGATGATGACGCGCAGGTTCAACGCCCGGGCAGGTGAATCGTGCAACAGCGCAGGTTCGGGACGATGATCGAGTTGGGACCAACACGCAAGCCCGGCCAGTGCAGCGGTAAATGCCAATAAGAGGTAAGCGGCGCGATAAGTGTGACTCACGAGCAAGCGCGCCGCCAGCAACGGAGCAAGGAGCGCGCCGGCGCTCCAACTGAAGTTGAGAAACGCAAGCGGAGCGGCGCTGCGCACGCCGAACATCCGCCCCGCCAGCATGCTGACCGCAGTCATCGGCACCCCGACCGAAACACCCAGCAGCAGGAACAGCGGGTAGAGGAAGGCACGGGTGCTAAGGACAATTAATAAGCACACGCACGTCAGCCCTACAAACCCAGACGTAATGGAGCGAGCGTGATTGCGTCCGCAGAGCAACGCGCCGAGTGAAGTGCCGGCGAAGTAGACAAGGAAAAGAAGGCCTGACTGGCTGTCGGTCAAGCAGAACGTCATGGCCAGCGAGGGAAGCAGTGGTCCCCCGATGGAATGAAGAACTCCGGTAAGAGCGAAGACCGGATGCAGCACGGCAAGCGTTTGCCGTGCAGAGCGCCTGGGATGGGAAGGCCCGCGGAGAAAGCCTGGGGCCGGTGGGGCCATGGGGAAAATCAGCCCTTCCTGGCACGCCCGCGCCGCGGCGGACATGTGGATTCGCGAATCACCAGTTCCGGGTGAATGGGTACGACATCAGGAAACGTCGCCTGGCCTCGTATGCGCTGCAGCAGGATACGGGCAGCGACCATGCCCATCTCGTGCAATGGCTGCCGGATGGTTGTAAGGCTTGGATTGTGGAAGGCTGCTCCCTGGATATCGTCAAAGCCCACGACCGACACATCCTCGGGAACACGCAGCCTGTGGTTCATCAGCGCGCGAATGGCTCCAATCGCCGCAATGTCGTTGTAGCAGACAAGCGCGGTGAAGTCCCGCCCGCGATCGATCAGCTCATTGGTGGGCGCAAAACCCAGTTCCGGCGTTGAGACCCGGAGCTCCAGCTGGACAATCAGTTCGGGCAGCACCGGGATCTTCATGTCCCTGGCAACAGCCATCAGACAGTTCCAGCGATCGTCGGCGTCGGAACTATGGCTGCCTCCGCGCATGAATGCGATCTTGCGATGACCAAGCTGATAGAGGTGGCGAAGGGCAAGCTCCGCGGCGCGCTTCTGATCGAGGACCACATTGGTGACGCCCTCGATCTTGCGATGGCCGGCGACAACGACGACGGGCAGACTCAGGCTCTTCTCCAGAATTGTATCGATGACGATGAAGCCCTCGACGGAACGCTCCATCAGCAGGCGAGGATACTCCTCGATGAGGTCAGGCTTGCGGCGATGGCTGGCAGTGAGATAAAAATAGCCCTCTTCGATGAGGAATTCTTCGACACCCGAAAGGACCTGCGTGGCATAGCTATCGCTCAGTTCGGGAACCAGGACACCTATGGAGAAAGATTGACGCTTGCGAAGCGATCGCGCATAGAAGCTGGGCCGGTAATCGAATTTGGCCGCAGCCTCTGTCACCCGGTCACGGGTTTCCTGCGGAATGGAGCGAACTCCGGGGGCGTTGTTCAGGACGAGGGAGATGGTGGCGGGGGAAAGATTCAGATACTCGCCAAGAGTGCGCAGGCTGATAGGCTGTCCGGGCTGCATCGTCGCCGACGGTCGTTGTCGCTTGGGCATGCACTCCTTTTGTAACATCCTTTGCCAGTATCCGTTGTGATTTCAGGGGTTTCAAGGCGAATCCCCAATTTCATTCGAGGCATGAAGAGCATCGCGGGCCCAAAGCCGCCGTCCAACCGGATCGGGGATAGGGGCCGATCGATCAAATTGCAGTAAACTGGTGAAACCGGTGGAGTTCTCTCCCGCGGAGGGATGGGTGAGCGGTTGATACCGGCGGTCTTGAAAACCGTTGTGCCTGAAAGGGTACCGGGGGTTCGAATCCCTCTCCCTCCGCCATTGCCTTCTAAGTCAAACCGCTACAAGACTTTTCCGAAGCGCAAACCCATCAGAATCATGGAGTACCACGCGGATCGGCATGAATGAGCATGAATCCGCCTGAAACCACCATAGCCCAAAACAGGCCTCATTGGGTAACGGAACTGGCCGTTTTCTAATTTTGCGGGTAACGTGGCAGAAGGTACCAGGCGCCGTCCTTTCTCAAGAAAGGAAGGTCACGATCGACGGCGTTCCAACCGGCGCATATTGCCCAGTAAACGAAAGCAGTCCGGTCTCGCGATGGGCCTTGAAGCAGGTGATGCAGTCGCTGCGCTGATTGCACACATAGAAGAAATCGCCGCTTGGATCGAATGTGCAATGCCGCGGATAATCCCCCATGGTCGAGACTTCTCCAAGCAGTTTGAGTTCCCCGCTGCTGCCGATTGAGCAGGTGGCAATGGTGTGGTGCAGACGATTGGCGGCGTAGACAAACCGGCCGTCCGGCGAGATGACCACTTCCGAGGTGACGTTGGTGCCAGCAAATCCTGCCGCCAGGCAGGATTTGGTCTGTTGCAAAGCCAACGTCCCTTGAACGGCGTCGTAGTGGAAGAAAGTAACGGTTGAAGACTCTTCGCCCAGCGCGTAGATCCAGCGACCGTTCGGATGAAAGACAAAGTGACGCGGTCCATCTCCTGTTGGGAAGGAAACAAATGACCTGCCCTCAGACAGAGTCAACTTCCCGGTGGCGGCGTCGAACCGGTAGACATAAATCCTGTCCTGTCCCAAGTCGACGGCAAGCACATACCGATTGCTGGGATCGGCCGCGATCATGTGCGCATGTGGAGCATCATGGCCGCTGATCGCAAAACTTCCCGGTGGGGCTTTGGTTGCTGACCTGGCGCCCACCGAGTCGGAGTCGCGGTGAACATCAATGGCAGCTGCCAGTCTTCCTCCCTCCACAATGGGCAGCACGGCAAACGTGCCGCCCGCATAATTCGCGACAAAGGCATACTTGCCCGATGCATCGAGGCTCATGTGGGCCGGTCCTCTGCCCTCGGAACTGACGACGTTCAGGGGTGTCAAGTCACCGCTTGTCGGATCGATGGCGAACGCACTCACCGAACCGCTTTCCTGGTTGACGATTTCATTGACTGAGTAAAGATACTTCTTCGAAGGATGAATAACGATCCACGAGGGATTGGGCGTCTCGGCAACCAGCTTCTGACTCGCGAACGCGCCCGTGCGAGCGTTCATTTCGAAACGATAGATTCCCTTCCCGTTGCTTCCGCCATCGATCGCACTCGTATAGGAGCCCACATACGCGAGCACTCTGCGGCTCGCACCAGTTTGTGCAAGCACTCTTCCTGAAGCGACGCGACCCAGCGCAACAGAGGCTGCGGTCTTGACGAAATCCCGGCGAGACCAGAAGTCTTTGGCGTTTGTATTTCCCATAGATTCGATTGTCTCAACATTAGCGAATCAACCAATCAAGAACTCGGCACCGCCCAGCGCAATCGATTATCGAATTCACATTATCTCTTGCTAGCCCGAGTTTACCGCCCACGAGCTCGCTGAACCAAGTTTGCATCAACCAAGGAATCTCTCCGACCCGCATCTGGAGCGGGCTTGAGCACGATTGAGGCTTATGTTTTTGTGCTGCTAATTGGTATGACCTAACATTGCTCCTACCGACCCTCTTTGATGATGCGCCATCGATAAATCCAGACTAAGCCACTGTTTACCTATATGATTCTCTGAGTTTATGAACCACTCAGGGCACTCATTTTGTTCAGGTTTTCTGTTATTGTATGACCGAACGCAGATGGCTAGCCTCACCAAGAAGATCGTGCGCGGCAAGCCCTACTATTATTTGCGCGAGTGCCAGCGCGTCAACGGCAAGCCCAAAGTCGTCTCCACCATCTATCTCGGTTCTGCTGAAAGCATCAGGGAGCGCCTTCTCTGTCCCCAACCAGCCGAGGTTACTTTTCAGGAATTTGGCGGGTCCGCCGCCGCTTTCTCCATCGCCCAGACCCTGGATGTGGTCGCCACCGTGGATCGCCACGTGCCCAAACGCGGCCACCAAGGTCCGTCCGTGGGTCAGTATCTCTTGCTGGCTGCCCTCAACCGCTGTGTCGCCCCGACCAGCAAAGCACAGATCGGCTCCTGGTATGCGAAAACGGTGCTGCGCCGCCTCTTGCCGATGACCGTCCAGCAACTTGCCAGTCAGCGCTTTTGGGACAACATGGAACGGGTCAGCTCAGAGCAAATTGCGGCCATCGAACAGGATTTGGCTTATAACGCCGTTTCCCGTTTCGGCCTCGATCTGCGCTGCCTGCTTTTTGACGCCACCAATTTCTTTACCTTTCTGGACAGTTTTAACTTGCGCGCCAAGTTGCCCCAGCGCGGTCATGCCAAACAGGGGCATGACAACCTTCGCCTCCTGGGAATGGCGGTCATGGTCACCGCCGATGGCGATGTGCCACTGTTGCATCACACCTATGCAGGCAACCAGCACGATGCAGTGATGTTTCATAGTGTGGCCGAGCAGTTATTTGCACGTTGCCGAGCTTTCTCCCAGGAGGTAGACCGGATCACCCTGGTCTTCGACAAAGGCAATAACTCGGAAGCTAACCTCCGCCTGGTGGACCAGGGCCCGTTGCACTTTGTCGGCTCGCTGGTGCCCACCCACCATCCCGATCTGCTGGCCATTCCACGCCCGCAGATGCGCCGTCTGGATCGGTCGCAATTGCCCGCGGTCTGGGCCTATCGCACCCAAAAGCAGGTCTTTGGTGTGAACCGTACGGTGCTGGTCACTTTCAACCAGAAGTTGTTTCGTGCCCAACAAAAGACGCTCGCCAGGGAAATCAACAAACGGCAACGCAAGCTGCAGAAGTTGCACAACAAGCTCCAGCCCCTCCGGCCAGAGGATCGCGGAAAGAAGCCCACGGTGGCGGGAGTAGAGAACACCGTGAAAGAAATTCTTCGCGGTCGTCATATGGCGGATTTGTTTATCGCCCAGGTAACCCAAACCCGGCAAGGCCTCCCCCGGCTGCGCTTTCAGTTCCGCCAGGCCGCATACGACAAGCTGAGCTCCACCTTGCTGGGCAAGACGATTCTATTCACTGATCACGGAGATGATTGGTCAGACGAACAGATCGTGCTAGCCTACCGTGCCCAGCACCATGTCGAAGCCGACTTCCGCCGCTTAAAGAATCCTTACTACCTCAGCTTCCGCCCCACCTTTCACTGGACCGACCAGAAACTGCGGGTGCACGCGTTCTACTGCGTCCTGGCGCTGATGATTCTCAATCTGCTGCGCCGCCAACTGGCGCAGTCGGGCATCGTGCTCAGTATCGTAGAAATGATGAACCGGCTGACGGATATCAAAGAAGTAACCCTGCTCTATCCGCCGACACAACGCGCCAAGCAACCCTTGGTCCGCACGCAGTTGTCCAAGATGAACCAGCGACAGATCAAGATGGTCGCCATCCTTGGCATAGACCAATATCTCCCCCATTAGGTCATACAATCTGGGGACTCTTGCACCCGCGGCTGGAGCGGCTCCCAAGCATTCTGTCAGTCTTTGGCTGGTAAACTCGGGCTAGGACATGGATGCCCTGACTGAAACCGTGGTGTCGCGCGCGATGAGTGTTCCGGGTTTGAGTGCGCGCTCCGCCTCATGACGAAGAATAGCGGGACTGGGATTAAGATGCGCATCGCCAGTTCCAATCCTTACGCGTGATGACAATTCACTAGTCTCTGGCTTTTAAGATCTTCGATCACTGGACAGGGATTACAAAACTGCTGAGTGGCGTTAGGAGACTCGTGCCGGTGGGGTGACCGCCGGCACGATAACTGGAGTCGGGTTAATTCCGTTCGGCATCCATTGCCATCTGCTCGTGCAGACTCGCCAATTTCTGCGTCTTCAAACCCGTCTCTTGGAGGTACTTTGCGGAATACTCGCAATGCCCGACAGAGTTGCTCGCCCATTTCGGTGAATTGAGGCCGCTTGATTTGTAATGCTCGGCCATCTTCTCGTGTTCCTTCGACTGGTCGAGATAGTCCTGGGCCTTGGCCTCGTAGTAGTTGGCAATGCGCCGGTGGTCGGCTGCTGTCTTTGCGGTCGCGATAAGCGAGAGAAGTTGCTTTTTGCCGAGCTTCTCGGGCTGATTTTGGATGGTTGCAGACGGCTGAGCCACCGCAGCAATAGCCAGGACGAACGTCAGAGAAAGAATGCCAAAAATACGCTTCATAGGAATCTCCTTTGCATGTGAATAACGGCTGGACTCGCGCACATCGAGGCCGGAGCCTGAGTGCAATGCGTTACGGCACACAGAGAGATTTAGATCCGGAAGACCTTAAGGAGAGGATATCGCGCGGGCTGGTTGATGAAGGGGTCAGCCGGCGCCCGATCTAAGGCAGGATGACTGGACCGGCCGCTTGGAGCGCAAAGCGCCAGGCACTGAAACACGTGCTCACGTTCAAGTTTCGTCTGAGCAGTCGACTGTAAGGGCTGAGATGAGCTAACTGAGCAACTGCCCTCGGTGCACAAAGCCTCGGTGAGAGCCGCCGAATTCTGCGTTTCACAGCTCCCTGCGCTCATCTCATGCGACGGGCTGTACCCCATCTCCATGCAGCATACCGTGGCGCAGTGATTGGAATTCAGTCCGAAGCAGGGTCCGTCGGCCGACACTTGCGGCGCTGCGAGGAGCGACGATAAGGCCAAGACAGCGAATTTGAAAACCTGTCTCATCAAGTCACTTGTGGAGTATGACGGAGGCGGTCCTTCCTGATATGTGATCTCGATCACGATGGCTTATACGTTAGGTAGGTCTGTATGAAAGCCGTCCACAGCCTGAGAGTGAGGTTGCAACGTGGGCGGGCTCAAAAATCGCACTCAGCGGTTGTAGCAGCAACGGTACATCCGGAACGAATCCTTCACAATGGCCAAGACGAAAGTGAGAGAAAGAATACCGAAGAAACGCTTACCAACGTTGAGTTCCGTCGCAGAATAAGAGGAATCAGAACTCGTATGTGCTCCGGTGCCACGAACTGAAGCGGTATACCGGCCAATTGATACCACACTGTCATCCTGGGCAAGGAATTTCTGGGGCATGACCCTGCCGTCCGTCATGTCTTCGACGACCTGGGCTACCGCCGCTACGAATGGAAGTGCAACAAATGATAGTCGTCGCCGTAGCCGTGGTAATGTGGGAGTCCCCGCAGGGATTTCCACACCCAGGCATTTCCACGGCTTTTGGACTCGCTGCGATTCTTGATCAAGTTCTTGGGTATTTTGACCCCAATCGGTGTCCTGGTGTTTCCGGGACCACTTCGTTATTCCGTCCTCAATGCGACTAGGGGTTGAATGCGAATGGCCCGAAGGCTCGATATCAGCGAGAATGCCGAATAGAGTGCTATTGATGCCAATGCTTCCAGGAACGCGTCAGACGGAGAGAACAGGAATGGCTGGTGTACTCGCCCATCGATAACACGCAAGCCTACGTAGGCGATTGCGACTCCGGCAGAGCACCCAAGAGCAGCACCCAATAACCCCTCCGCGAAGAATTGTACGAGAATATCCAGTCGTGCTGCTCCGATCGCCCTGCGAGTGCCGATCTCGCGTGTCCGGTTCCGGATACCGATCCACGTGACAGCGAATACTCCCAACGAGGACACAACTAAAGCACTCAAGGCGATCCAACGCACAAGAAACGAAAGCCGCGAAAATGCGACGAGTTGCGTGTCGATCAGGCTCTTCCGATTCTGCACAAGAAAATCATCATCCAATGACGCGCCACGCCGATGACGCTTTTCCAGTATTTGGTGTATCTGATCGGCAGTACCGTCCATGCTCGACCAGTTGTCGATATTGAAAATCATTGAGTTGAAGTAGTCGACATTCATCAGGCGATGCATCGCCGTATCCAACGGGACATAGACCTGATCGTCCTCATTCGAGGAATCAAGACCCTGTCCTCGTTCTGCGAGGACGCCCTGAACCGCAAAGGGTACCCGATTGATGGTGATGCGGCTTCCCGTTGGGTCGGTGTCGGCGAACAGATCGCGCGCCGCGGTCGCTCCGAGCAACGCAATCCGGGGGCGCTGCCGCAAAGCGCTCTTGTCAAATGGGGCGCCGAGAGTCGCCATCCAGTGCTCTATGGCAAAGTAATCTGGATTGCAGCCTACGACAGTGGTGTTCTTCGTCAGATCACCGGCGCGAATGCGGAGCGTACTGGATACAACCGGTGACGAAGATGAGATACCGGCCACTGACGTCACGATTGCCTCGTAGTCATACTGATTCAAAGTTGTCACCACCGACCCGGTGCGGGCTCGCCCTCCAACGGCGCGACTCTGCTGCGGTGTGACGATGATGACGTTGGTCCCAAGCTGGGCAAACTGATCGAGAATCTTCTGCCGCCCACTCGCGGCATAACCGGCCGAAGCGATGACTCCTGCAGTACCGGTGGCCGCCGCAGCCATAATAAGCACAGCCTGCAAGCGAAAGCGCCAAAAGTTTCTTAAGGCCACCTTCATTACTTGTCGGAACCGGAGAATTGGCACTCAGCTAGTCCCTCAAAGCGTCGATGGGATTTGTGAGGGCCGCTTTCCAAGCTGGATAGATTCCGAAGACGAGTCCCAGGGCCATCGAGAGTGCCGTCGCCGATAGCACAGCCCCTGGCTGTAGAAGAAATGGAAGGTGTTGGAGTCGAGATACAACTTGTGTTCCCCCAACGCCAATAACTACTCCGATGATTCCGCCACCAATAGAAAGCAGTATCGCTTCGAGCAAGAACTGCAGCAGGATGGCGTTTCGGCTAGCTCCAACGGCCCGGCGCACGCCAATTTCCTTACGACGTTCAGAAACGCCAATCAGCGTAACGCTCATGATCACGACCCCACCAATGCCTGTCGCAAGAATTGCAACAACAAGAAGAAGCCTACGGATAGTCGATCCCATCGTTGTGACCTGCTCCATGACGGCTCGTGGGTTGGTCAAGTTGAAATCGTCAAGGGCGCCGGGAGCAATATGGTGCTTTGTACGAAGCAACTCCTGGATGTGCTCTATTGCGATCTGTCCCTTGGCCGGATCCTTCAGTTGCGCAATTAACATCGTGAGAAAATCGCGATTGAACAGCCGTTTGGATGCCGTCGTAACCGGAATGAAAACCAGATTGTCCAGGCTCCCCCCGGCAGGCCCTGCGCCCCGGGCAACCATTACGCCACGAACAACGAATGGGACATCACCGATTTGGATCGTTTTTCCCAGGGGGTCTTCATCCGGGAAGAGTTGCTTGCTGGCGTCAGAACCCAGCACGGCGACCCTGGTAAGAGAGCGAACATCTTCATCCGTGATGAAATCTCCCTCCGCAACTTCATCACCGCGGAGATCGAGGAAGTTGGCGGTGACGCCGAATATAGCGGGTGTGCCGTTGTGGTCACGATATTTGACGTCGATATCAAGCGCATTCTGAATTTGCGCGACTTGGCGAATCTCAGGAACCTGGGTTGCAATCGCGGCAGCATCTTCGAATTTGAGGCTCGGCTCAACGTTCGTCAGAGAGACCATGCCTCGATTCTTGCTCGAGC
>Ga0206912_1123_pt1 | contig 20540 bp, 13 predicted proteins | sample Alteio_BWOrgHeat_75_FD_152933 | JGI IMG/M metagenome (GOLD analysis project Ga0206912, IMG submission 152933) | Enriched cells from forest soil in Barre Woods Harvard Forest LTER site, Petersham, Massachusetts, United States -... | ecosystem: Environmental > Terrestrial > Soil > Temperate forest >... | reverse complement strand
AGTAATGGCATAACCATCGATAATTTAGTCCCCTTCTTGAAAGGATCAAAAATATATAAGCACATTCCTGAACCCCAAAGAATTATACCCAAACAAATGACAATTATATCTATATTATTTTTCTTCATCACCAGGTAAATATATTGATAATTCAACAATTAGGATGTTGCGTAACCAAATGTTGTCATTCCATCACTTTGATGCTACTTGACCAAATGTTATGGTTCCATCACAGTTTTTAAACTCAAACTGTGTCAATACAGTAGAGAAACTATTAACTTGTTGCAATTCTGTTATATCCAGCCCTCCTGTTGAATGTACAAAACTAGTATAAATATCTGACCAATTTTCTGAATATAAAGCAGCAGAAGCCCCAATTAAAGCGGACATTGCCGGTGTAAGGGTAAATCCAGCATAAATTGATAACCCATTAGCCATACGAGTATTAGCCGTTGACATTACTTCTAAAAACTGTAGCCCATCCGCTCTATTTAGTAAAACATGAAAAGTAACCAACGGACCATATACTTTATATTGTGTAAAATCTCCGGCCCCATTTGTAGGAATATTATCACAAGGATGAGTTGGATCCCACGGCGGTGTCGTGCCGGTACTGGTACCACCACTACCATCGGTATCACCTGTGCCACCACTCGGGTCAGTAGGCGGCGGGTCAGCAGGCGGCGGGTCAGGAGGAAACTGGACAGGAGTTGGGTTATAATCAGGGGGCGGGTCATTAGTTATAGGCGTATAATATGAGTCGGTTCCCAGATAGCAAATAAAATAGCCCGTACTACAGTCGTACGCATTTTGGATAATATCTGTTTGAAAAAAATAACTACCACCACTTGAACTAATACCGGTAGAGGTATATGTTTGCACACAATAGCCATCGCCCGAATTGCTATTCTCCGTCGACCAATCTTGAGCCTCAACTCTCTCCGGACCCCATGGTATGCCTGGCCATATGAAAGGTAAGCCGCTTTTTGATCTTGCAGTGATCGGCTATCTCTTTCAGGTAGCTGTTCATGCGCTGGTTGGTATATATGGGCAGCAGGATGCCTTTATACACGCAGACGGGATGATCCTTGTATCTTTCAATTATAGCGAGGGCCTCCGTTAACAGGGGGATATGTGACGGTGTTTCTGTCTTTTGTCTTTTCGTAAATATCCATTGCTTCCCGTCGTCGCCTGTTGCGATATGGTCAGGGGTCAGCTTTTCGACATCAACATAAGCCAGGCCGGTGTAACAGCTGAAAATAAAGATGTCGCGCACGTTATTTAAACGCTCTATATCGAAATCTTTTTCGCTGATGATAGTAATCTCGTCTTTCGTCAGAAATGTTCTTTCAGGGGCTTTTGCGTTCGATTTATAATGCAGATAGGGATCGGTGGAGATCCAGCCATTCGCCAGGCTGCGCAGGGTCATTTTCTTCAGGTGTTTGACATATTTCTCCGCTGAAACCGGGGTGCATTTTGGATGTTTGGTCCGCAGGTACAGGTCATAATCCCTGATAAAGTTATAGTCCACTTTTCGTATCCCGATGTCATCGGTGCCTTTTCTTTTCAGGATATAAGCTTTGAGATGCTTGATGGAACTGTTTAAAGTTTTAAGGGTATTCGGCGAAAAGCCGTTCCCTAAAAGACTTTGCACTTCATTGATATGCTCCTGGAATATTTCCACCAGCCATTTTTTGTTCTTGCTTTTCCCGTCGAACTCATCACGCAGGTCTTCGGGGGTGATGTCTTCCCCGGTATCAAGCATCCGGGTGTGGATGTTTTTGACCTTGGTGGAAACGGTCATCAGGTGGTTGTTCAGGGCTTTCGCTTCCTCCCTGGAACCCTTCGCTTTTTTCCGCTCATAGTCCCATTCCGTAGGTTCGATTTCTCTCCCTACAGCGCACTCGCATTGTTTTCCGTTGACAGTAATCCGCAGATAAATGGGCAAAGGCCCTGATTTGTAATACTTTGGCTTTTTCAGGTAAAAAAGCAGACTGAAGTTTATACTCATGATTTTAACTAAAAAAAGGTGAACAAAAGTACATTTGCCGGCCTTTTTTGTCAAGACGTTCAGCTTATGAACTTCCTGATTTACAGTTAATTAAGTCCAAATTCGTGAGTCATTTGTGTTTTTCGGAACAACTCACGAATTACTCACTTTTTTTAGGCAAAAAAGTGGGATTTTCAGTTATTTTTTGAAAACACAAAAGCCTGTAAACATTTGATTTACAGGCTTTCAGTGAATTTTACAATTTTTATCAGTGGTCCCGACGAGAATCGAACTCATATCTAGAGTTTAGGAAACTCCTATTCTATCCGTTGAACTACGGGACCTTGTTGATGTGTCCCGATAAGTATCGGGACGGATGTGCAAATGTGCAAATTATAGGCGAGTTAGTCAAACACTTTTGCATATCCAACCATCCGCACATCTGCATATCCGCAAATTACCTAACCACCGATCCATTATGCAGATCATCAACCGGCGAAACAAAACTTAGCTTGCCTGCCGTGTCTTCGGCCATTAATATCATTCCCTGCGAGATGATGCCTTTTATTTCACGGGGTTCCAGGTTAACCAGTATGCTAACCTTTTGGCCAATTATTGCTTCGGGTTCATAAAATTCGGCAATGCCCGATACTACGGTGCGCTGGTCGATACCGGTATCAATGGTGAGTTTGAGCAGCTTTTTTGTTTTGGCAACTTTTTCGGCGGTTAAAATGGTGCCGGTGCGTATGTCCATTTTAGCAAAGGATTCATAATCAATGTTCTCCTTCGCCGGGGTTATTGGTGTTTCTTCCACAGCGGCGGTTTCTTGTTTTTTATCGTGTAGTTTTTGTATTTGTTTTTCTATTATTTCGTCCTCAACTTTTTCAAACAATAAAGATGAGGGGTTTAACCTGTGCCCATTAGCAAATACTATCCCGCTATCAAAAGTAATATCATTAACGGGCCAGTTTAACATACCAAATATTTTTTTTGCGGTAGCAGGCAAAAACGGCTGCAAACAAACGGCTAAATGCCCAATTATAAACAGGCAATTATGCAGAGCGTCCTTAGCGTCGGCCGGGTCGGTTTTAATAGTTTTCCAGGGTTCCTTTTCAGTTAAATAACGGTTTCCTAACCGCGCAATATCCATTACGCTTTGCAGGGCCTGCCTAAACCGGTAGGTTTCTAAATTACTTTCCAGCGAATCGTAAAATATGCCCAGTTCATCATTAAGGTAGCCGTCGGTTAGTTTAATTTGAGCGCTGCTGTTTTCAATTTTTCCATCGTAAAATTTGTGCATCAGTATCATTACCCGGTTTACAAAGTTACCTAAAATGGCTACCAGCTCGTTGTTTACACGTGCCTGGTAATCTTTCCAGGTAAATTCACTGTCGCTGGTTTCGGGGAGTATGGATGTGAGCACATAACGCAACTCATCCTGTTTGCCCGGAAATTCTTTCAAATATTCATGCAGCCATACCGCATGGTTGCGCGAGGTGGAAAGCTTATCTCCTTCTAAATTTAAGAATTCGTTTGCCGGTACGTTTTGGGGCAAAATATATTCGCCATGCGCGTGCAGGATGGCCGGGAAGATAATACAATGAAACACAATATTATCCTTACCAATAAAATGGATAAGGCAGGCATCCTCCTCCTTTTCCTGCTTTTTCCAGTACAGTTTCCAGTCTTTTCCTTTGTCAATTGCCCATTGCTTGGTTGCCGAGATATATCCTATAGGTGCATCCATCCAAACGTACAGCTTTTTGCCTTTGGCTTCTTCTAAAGGCACATCGATGCCCCAATCTAAGTCGCGCGTCATAGAGCGGGGTTGCAGGCCCGATTTTAGCCACGATTTACATTGGCCAAATACATTTACTTTCCAGCTTCCCTCCTTTTCATCGATCCATTGCTCCAGCCAGGGCTGGTACTTGTCCAACGGTAAATACCAATGCTTGGTGGGTCGTAAAACAGGTGGCTTGCCGCTTAAGGTTGATATAGGGTTTATCAGATCAGTTGGGTTTAACGAGGTTCCGCATCTTTCACACTGGTCGCCATAGGCATTTTCATTATGGCAATTGGGGCAGGTGCCAACTATATACCTGTCGGCTAAAAATTGCTGATAATCTTCATCATAATACTGCTCCGAAAACTTCTCAATAAACTCATCCTTTTCATACAAATTCAAAAAAAATTCCTGCGAAAGATCATGATGTATAGCCGAAGATGTACGGTGATAAATATCGAAGGCAATGCCAAACTCCTCAAAACTGCTTTTTATCTGGTTATGGTATTTATCAATAATAGCCTGGGGGGTGGTATTTTCCTTTTTAGCTTTGATAGTAATAGCCGCGCCGTGCTCGTCTGATCCGCAGATGTAAACCACCTCCTTTTTTTTAAGGCGCAAATAGCGTACAAATATGTCGGCAGGTAAATAAGCGCCGGCCAAATGGCCGATATGCAGGGGGCCGTTAGCATAAGGCAATGCCGATGTAATGGTATAGCGTTTAAATTTATTGAGTTGTGACATAATAGATTGGCAAAGATAAGTTATTTGGGTAGAAAGTCGGGAGGTCAGAAAGACGGAAAGTCAGAAAGTTTTTTTAATATTGGATATGTATAACATCCATTCACCCGCCACATCACAACCCCCTTATTTAAAAAAGGGCGACAAGATAGCGATAACCTGCCCGGCAAAAAAGCTGCCTGCACCTATGACGGATGCGATAGCCCTGCTGCAATCATGGGGACTGGAGGTTGTTTTAGGCGAAACTGCCGGCGCGTCCTTTCATCAATTCGCAGGTAATGACGAGCTGCGGGCGCGTGATATGCAACGTTTTGTTAACGATGACAGTATTAAAGCCATTATAGCCGCGCGCGGGGGTTATGGCACTATACGGATGATAGATAAGGTTGATTTCAGCCGGTTTGCACAAAACCCCAAATGGCTCGTTGGCTTTAGCGATATCACCTTATTACATGCCCATTTATACAGTAATTATAACATACAAACCATCCACGGGCAAATGCCGGTAAACATACCCGATGCTTCGGCAAAGTCGTTGCAAACGCTTAAAAAAGCCTTGTTTGGTCATGAAATAACCTATTCCTTTAATTCACATAGCCAAAACCGGGGCGGGGAGTGCGCCGGTGTTTTAACAGGCGGAAATTTGAGCCTGCTCATCGCCTCGCTCGGATCAGTATCTGATTTTAATTATGATGGCAAAATATTGTTTATTGAAGATGTAGGTGAATATTTGTACGCCATCGACCGTATGCTGCGCACACTTTGCCGCGCCGGGAAACTAAAAAACCTGGCCGGATTAATGGTTGGCAGCTTTACCGAAGTAAAAGATAATGATATCCCCTTCGGGCAAACTGTTGAAGAAATTGTGATGGAAGTGGTTAAAGATTATTCTTATCCGGTATGTTTTGATTTCCCGGCAGGGCATGTGCCGGATAATGAGGCGATGGTATTGGGCAAAGTTCTACATTTATCTGTCAGGGGGAGCCAGGTATCGGCGAAATATATCTGAATAAAAGATTGATCAATTAGCAGTAATTTTACCGCTATATAAAATAGATAATGAGAAAATTTATAACGCTTTTAGTAATTGCCGTAACAGCATTGACGAGTTGCAAACATGAATATGAAAAAGCCGCTGGCGGCACTATATATATTAAGTACACCAATAACGACGGCCCTAAAATAAAAGATGGCGATTTTGTAGCTGTAAATATAATCGCAAAAACCGATCTTGATTCGTTAATAGGCAATACGTATGAATTTGGTTTCCCAAAGGTGGTAATTGTGCGACCTTTTTTTAAAGGTGATTTCCAGGACGCGTTAAAATTAATGACGACTGGCGACAGTTTATCTGTTAAGATGGATGACGATAGCATATTCAAAAAAGGCCCAAGGCCGGCTTCTTTTAAAGGGAAATATATAATTTATACCATGAAAGTACAGAAAGTGATCCCGAAGGGTAAAATGACCGATAAAGAATTGCAGGCAAAAGCATGGGCCTATATAGGTACGCTTACCACCGTGCTTAAAAAAGAGGAGCCTGTGAAAATTAAAAAATACATTGATGATAACAAACTGAACGCTGCCAAAACCGATTCGGGCCTGTATTATGTTATCAACAAAAAAGGCGAAGGGCCCCTGGCAGTTGCGGGCGATACTGTGGTGATAAATTACACCGCCGGCTTAACGAACGGTAAAATATTCGACACCAATATTAAAGCCGATGCCCTTAAAGCAAAGTTACCCCCTCCTGCCATTCCATATAACCCTATCCGTATACCTGTTGGGCAAAAGCGGGTTATCCCCGGTTGGGACCAGGGATTTTTATTATTGAACAAAGGCGCCCATGCCACTTTTATCATACCTTCAAAACTGGCCTACGATGCCGACGGGCACATACCTGTGGGCCCTTATTGCCCTCTTTTTACTTATATAGAGGTGGTGGATATTATACATCATAAACCGGGCGCCGTTAATCCGGCTAAAAAGTAAAGACAAACCCATTTTATGTAGCCTTCATTAATGCAGTTGGCTTTTAATTCCCTCCCAAGGAAGAGGTGCGGCTGATTGATAGGTGGCAGGGAGGGTTTAGTCCGCTATGCAAATTCGATAAATCACTTCCTGCACGCTAAATCTTTCGAACACTATATCAACAAAAAAGAGGCTGCCCGGGAATTAATTCCGGGGCAGCCTCTTCAATTAAAAGATATATATTATTTACCTGCTAAATTAATGGTAAGTATCGTCAATATACCTGCCTGCTGCGCCGCCTGACACATAATTCATTTCGAAGAATTTGGGAGCATTGCTGTTAGCCGGCGGAGGTACGGTAAATGCCGGTGGTACCATGTTGGTGATGCCGGCAGCTGTCCACTTTGCAATTTCTGTAGCGTTAAAGAAAACATTCCAGTTGGTATAAGTTACCGGGGTGCCTGCTGTACGAGTAAACGTAATATCATAGTTTACCCCTGTGCCGTTATAACCGGTTAGCATGGCTATCTCTGTAGGCCCTATCGGGTTTATTGCACCAACCGCTCCAATGGTAGAAATATCAGGCGGAAGGCCCTGGCCCTGAGAAGGTATCTGGCCTGCACCAGGTCCTGTACCATTTTGCCATCTGCGGTAATCCCAAATATAAGCGCCTGCAAAGTCGTTACCAATAATGTGGTAATAATGAACATTGTCATTCGCGCTGATAGTGATACCCGAAGCGCTCACGATCTTAATGGGAAGCATATAGCTTAGAGAAGGGTTTAACAGGTTGCGGTTAATATATACCGTTGCTATAACAGAGTTGCTTCCTGCCGGTACTGTAATATTAGTTGCAGGCAATGTATATGCAGTACTTGGTATAGTTTGATAATTTATTGCCGAGTTAGCTGCATTATACGAAGTAACATAAGTATTGTCAACGCCGATAACTACTGTAGTAGCTGACGCCAGCGGGTTAAGCTGGGCAATAGCCACACCAAATTTTACAGTATCAATACCCGGAGCGGTCACGGCATCTTTGCCAAAATTTGCCAAACCACTATTGATCAGCATCGCTACACTTGATTGCGTTGCCTCGGGGTTGAAATAATGGGCGTCGTCTTTCAAACACGCACTGAATGACAGCAACGCTACAAAGCCGAGTGCCGTAATTCTTTTTATATATTTTGCTTTCATATTTTTTTTAATTTAAATATCGTTTATTGGGCCCAAAAGATCTTTGAACTAGTTTCGCTGATAGTTCCCTGTGCCGCAACATTTGCCGCATTAACATTATACTCAACTATCGGGTAGAATATCCTTGTTGGCTGCGTAGTTTGCGTATTGCCGGGGAGGATAGATACCGGAACATTGGGAATACCTGTTCTGCGCATTTCATTAAAGGCTTCATTTGCCGCAAACGGATTCAAAGCTGCCCATTTCTGGGTAATAATGTTTTGCTCGGTAGGGCTAGCAATGGCTGCCTGGCTATAATAGGTCGTAGCCTGTGCAGCGGTAAGCCCCAGATCAGTAAACGATGCGGTAATACCGGCATCATACAAGGTAAGAGCTGTACCTGTTATTAACCCGTCTTTTGCTGCTTCTGCCTGTAAAAATAATGATTCGGCTGCGGTAAACAGGAACGCAGCTTTTGTAGGGTTAAGCAAAAATGCGCTTAGTTTGCTTGGCGTACCAGCTGGCGGAGTTGTTTGGCCAAGTGGTGTAGCTATAACCGCGCCGCCTGTTGAGGTGGCATAAATTTGCGTTAAGCGCGGATCGCTATTGCTTTGATAGAAATTAACTGCATAAGTATTGGCCTGGTAAGTAGGGTTATTGCCAATGGCAGCGCCCGACTGGTTATAACCATAAGCCAAATCAAGTGGCTGTTGTTCGCCTCCGTTAGCATCCAAATTAGCATAGCCGGGGTTCACTTTTCCTTCCTGGGCTGTTGTAGAAATGAAACCTAGTGGGGTAGCGGGAGTTCCTGAGGGGAATAATTTAGCAAGTTCGGTGGCAAACATTCCCGCTTTTGACGATACGTTAGGGTTTATTGCCCCTGTAGGCCCGTATTGGCGCATAATTATCCGCAATCTCAATGTATTGGCAAACCGCGCCCAGTTGGTCATATTACCACCATACATAATATCGCTTGTTGTAGGGGTAATAGTACCTGTTGGCGCGCCTTGTATCAATGCAATAGCTGCATCCAGTTGAGTGAGCAGGTTGTCATATATCGACGAACCTGTATCATAAGTCGGCGTAAGGTTGGTTGAACCCTGCAGTGCCTGGGTATATGGCACATTGTTATAGTTATCAACCAGCGATTCATAATCATAGCTTATCATGATCTTGGCGATAGCCTGGTAATATGGGTTAGTAGTTGAATTAGCCATAGCCGTATAGTTACTTATATTCAGGTACCAGTTGGTCCATACATCATAAGTACTGCTGGTAAACTGGTAGCTTAAAAGCTGCACGTTAGGCTGGTAACCGGTGCTCCATGAAAGGTAACCCATCCACGCCGCGTACATAGTAAAACCTGTTCCGTTAAAATTCGCAGCCGTTGATTTTAATGCACCTGCCAACGCCAAGTCGGGCGTTGTAATGGCCGGCGTATTCGGGTTGGTCGCCAGCTCATCCAGGTAAGTTTTCTTGCAACTGCTCCCGGCAACCGCAAGTGTTATTAACATTATTGTTATATACTTTTTCATCATTTCTTTTAATTAAAATGTCACATTCAAAGTTGCACCAAATATCCTTGTAGGTGGCAGCTGTCCGGTGGTGTTAATGCCGGTAGCATTGCCGCTGGTGTTACCAAACTCAGGATCTGTCCAATTGTTTGATTTTGGCCTCCACATCAACAAGTTACGGCCATTAATTGCAAAATAAGCTTTTTTAATGGCTTTTGTTTGTTTAACCCATTGGGTAAGATCAAATTCCAGGTCGGCTTCCCTTAATTTCCAGTAAGCGCCGCTGGTTACATAACTGCTGTTAACACTGAAATACGAACCATTATCCCAGAAACCTATATTTCCGTCTTGTATAGTAGTATTAGTATTGTTCACATAAGTCGGGCTTGCAGCAGTTCCGGTATTGATAACTGAATTCGGGAACACAAATGGCAAACGGCCCGCTGAAGCGGTATTAGCCGAACTGCCTGCTGCTGTAGCTGATGCCAAACTAGCATTATAGATCACGTTACCTGTACGGAAATCTTCAACCAATGTAAGTGTTATAAATTTATAACTTATATTTTGGGTCAGACCTAAAATGTATTTTGGTGTAGTGCGACCTAAATTAACCAGGTTAGGATTAGTAGACGGCATACCGGTGGCCGCATCAACAATTACGTGGCCCGAAGGGTCACGGTTAAGATCGGTGCCCACCAGCACAGGATAGGGCTGGCCCACAATAGCCTGTACAACCGGTGTGCCTGATGAAAGTGAAATTGAATTAAGGCCGTTTGGCAATGATAACACTTTTGAATTCTGGATAGCAAAATTGCCCCCAAAGTCTACCAATACCCCGTTTTCAGATTTGGTTAAAATTTTCCCGTCCAGCCTGAATTCATAACCGGTATTTGATACCTGGCCAACGTTAACAATGGTAGTTGTATATCCTGTGGCCGGATCGGTTGAAATAGGCAGCGTTTGGTTTATGGTTTGATCATTATAGTAAGTAACGGCGCCATTAATGCGGTCGTTAAGGAACCCAAAGTCAAAACCAAACTCATACTCCTTGGTAATTTCAGGTTTCAGGTTAGGGTTGTTCAATTGGGTGCTTAAGCTCAATGCGGTTAAGCTGCCGTATGGGAAACCTGTAGGTGTGCCGTAACTGGTAGGCACATAACCATAGGGTGAAATATTAACATCACCCACTTGCGAATAAGTTGCCCTTAGTTTTAAGTAATTTAATACTTTATTGTCTTTCAGGAAAGGTAGAGCATTGGTTAACACTACCGAACCGTTTACTGACGGATAGTAGATAGACCTGTTTGCAGCGCTCAGCCTTGAATCATGCTCGTTCCTTAAAGTTCCTTCTAACGAAGCGATATCTTTGTAATTAATGGTCAAGTCACCAAAGTAAGATATCTGGCGTATTTTTTCGCTTGATTGCGCTGTTGTAGGTATACCTGATATATATTGGATATTATAAAAATCCTTAATGAACAGGTTATTGCTGCTGTTTGATATTTGTTGCAAATACTCTTGCCAGATGGTATTACCTAAACGCAGGTTGGTTTTAAAATCATTAAAGAAAGTATGATGAAGGCTAACGATAACGTCCTGGGTAAGGCGCGAAAAACCTTGAGGGCCCGCACCTGTTGTAGCTGTTCCGTCGCCAAACTGGGTAACATTATTTACCTGGCCGGGCACAAGCAACGTGTTCAATATAGAAGCGTTGGTGCCGTATCCCCCGGTAGGGTCATTTTTTGCGTATTGGCTGAAGTCAACTTCCTCACGGGTAAATTGCGACTGGCTTGTGCCAAAGTTATCAGCAATACGGTAGGTAACATCAACCCATTTGGCAGGTGTTAATATACCTGTAAAGCTACCGTTAAAAGCATCGCTCCGTGAATTGTTCCTCGAATTGTTGATCATCCAGTAAGGGTTGGCATCATACGAGTTGTAATAAGTATTCACATCTGCAAATGGCAACGCAGTATTTTTGAAGTTACCCAATGGCACCCATGATGGCGTATTTAACAGGGAAGTGAACAAGTCGGAGTTTCCATCTTCCGAATAGTTACCACCATAAGTGCTGGTGTACGACTGCGAATAGCTGGCCGTGAACTCACCGTGGAACATACCATAGGTACGACCTGCGCTAAGGCGCGCAATGGTACGCTGGTAGTTATCGCCGGGGATTATGCTTGTGCGGTCATCGCGGTTAGCAGTAAGGCGGAAAAAGTTTTGAGCATCGCCAAAAGCATAAGAAATATTATTCTGCTCGGTATGGCCGGTATTAAAGAAAGCCTTGCGCGGATCGACAGCTGGTGTTGAGTACGGATATTTCTGTAATGTACCATCAGGAAGCGGTATACCCAATTGGGTAAGTGCACCGTTATAGGCAGGGCCGTACGACTGGTTCTCGAAAGGTACAGGTGCAATAATGAAACCTGTAACCGGGTCCTGGTAAATACCACCTTCGCCGCCATAACTGCCAAAACGTGTTTGGAGGGCTGGGAAGTAAGATACCTTTTCCATTTGGAATGTATTAGTATAAGATATTTCAGGCGCCCCTGAGCTTGTACCTTTTTTAGTAGTGATGATCAAAACACCGTTCGATGCTTCAGAACCGTAAAGGGCCGCAGCACCTGCGCCGTTTTCAACGTTTGTGCTTTCAATATCATCAGGGTTGATGGTATTTACGTCGTTTGGTGAAATTGGTACACCGTTTAATACTACCAGCGCAAAGTTGTTACCGGTAATGTGACGATTGCCGCGCAGGGTAAAGCGCGTAGTTGGGTTAATGCCGTTATCCGTTGTGGTTACCACCAAACCTGCAACTTTTGCAGTTAAACCATTGGTGAAATTGGTCGGATGAGCTTCAGTCAGTTCTTTGGCTGTCACATTAGTATTGGCATAACCAAGATCACGTTGGCTTTTCTGGATGCCTAAAGCAGTAGTAACAACCACCTCATTCAACTGGCTGCTGGTTACTTCAAGGCTTACATTCAGCACACCGCCTGATGGTACCGGTAACTCAGCAGACTTATAGCCTATAAATGAGAATACGAGTACCCCGCTAGAAGGGGCTGATATAGAGAATTTACCATTTACATCTGTTGGGACTCCAACATTTGTACCTTTGATTTTTACTGTTACTCCCGGAATGGGTAGGCCATCATCTTTGGCGGTAACCGTACCAGTAACAGTACGGTTTTGTGCAAATACTTGTGTTAGACATAACACCAGAAAACACAAACTTACTAGTAGAAGTTTTTTCATGTTTGTTAATAATAAGATCAGTTAATAGTTAATTAATTATAAAAGTAGTGTTCCGGTATCAAAAACACAAATAAAATCGTTAAAAACGCAATATTTTTTTTTCGAAAGTATATTTCATGAAGAAATTTTAATTTTTTTAGTACTTGGTATTGCATAATACATTTTAAAACATATATCTTTGCAATATGATTGCTGAAAACACACAAACCCAAATGCGTAAAGGGATACTGGAGTATTGCATACTATCCATTATAGCCCGCGACGAAACGTACGCGTCTGATATAATTGCCGAGCTTAAAAAGGCGCAGCTACTTGTAGTTGAGGGCACCTTATATCCCTTATTAACCCGTTTAAAAAATAACGGCCTGCTTACTTATAACTGGGTCGAGTCAACCTCGGGGCCGCCACGTAAGTATTATACGCTATCTGATGAAGGCAGAAAAATGCTTGAACAGCTTGATAAAACCTGGCAGGAGCTTGCCTTTGCCGTACAAACCGCTACTGGAAAAAACAATAAACCAAACCGCTAAATCATAATATCATGAATAAAACAATTATTATAAATATAAATGGCACTGTTTTTCATATTGAAGAGGATGCCTACGAAATATTAAAAAATTATATGACGGATGTAAAACGTCATTTTTTAAACTCGGCAGATAGCCTGGAGATTACCACCGATATTGAAAACCGCATAGCCGAAATGTTTGCCGATATACTGGCCAAAGAGAACAAACAGGTTATTGTTGAGCAGGATGTAAAGCTGGTTATTGAACAAATGGGCACTGTTGATGATTTTGAACCCGCCGAAGAGGAAGGGGGGCCTGCCGTGCATAACGACTACACCTATAACAGCGGAACGCGCACCCTGTTCCGCGACCCTGATGATCATTTATTAGGCGGCGTATGCGCCGGGCTGGCCAACTATTTTAATATTGAAGCGGTTTGGCTAAGGCTGGCATTTGCCCTGTTGGTTATTTTCGGTGGTACAGGTTTAATACTGTATGTAATACTATGGATAGTAATACCCAAAGCCGTTACCCGGGGCGACAGGATGGCCATGAAGGGTAAAAAGTTAAACCTGCAGGGTTTTAAAGAAAACTTTGAGGAAGAAATGGGTGCGCTGAAAAACCACTTGTCTAACTTACAGGAAGAGGCAAAACCCCTTGCCTATAAAATGAGGGATTTTGCCGGAGAGTTTTTTCACCACATGGGCCAGTTTCTTCAGGGGGCAGGTAGGGTGTTTATTAAAATGATAGGCGTATTTATATTAATGGCCTGTTTAGCAGGGGCCATAGCACTGGTAGTTTGCCTGGGGCTGGCCGAGGTTTGGGGCCGGGCGCCTATTCACGTATTTCCGTTAAGCGTAATAGAAAACCAGTTTGCAAACCGCATATACATATCTGCTTTTATAGTTGCCTTTATACCAGTGCTAACTATTGCACTAATAACCCTAAAGGGAATATTTAATACCCGCTCAATTGATAAAAGCATTGGGGCCGTTATATTAATAGTATGGTTGTTTGCCCTGGGCGTATTGGTTTTTTATGGATCAAAAATAGCTGCGGGCTTTCGTTCATCGGCCAGTTTTAATCAAACTATCAATATAAAACCTACTCCGCACAATATCTACTACTTAAAATTAAATGATGTAAGGTATTTCTCGCACCAGGATAGCGTACGCCTGAATATGAAATCGCACTTCAAGGACATGACCATTACGTACGATAATAACAATACCTTTGAGGATTTTGAACGGGAAAATGTTTCCATCAGGGTAGAAAAAAGCGATGTAAGCCAGCCGGTACTGGTGGAAACCTTCCACTCGCAGGGCCGTCGGTATGAAGATGCATTGTTAAACGCGCGCAATACAAGCTATATGTTTGTTCAGCAGGATTCGGTTTTAACTTTTGACCGTACGCTGCAAAGATTGGCGGGCACATCTTGGTACGGTCAGCACATTGAACTTACTTTAAAAGTACCCTTAAACTCAGAAGTGGTAATTGACACCAAGCTCGGCGATTTTGTAAGAGACATTGATATTTACGAGTGTAAACAAACCAACAAACAGCCCGATGCAAAGTCGGCAGCATTTATTATGACGGCCACCGGGTTGGAATGTAAAGTAGATACGCTGGTTACACCCGTTGCAAAACCCGATACAACAAAAGCGGTAAAAGCGGTAAAAGCTGTAAAAGAAAGATAATGAAACATTTTGTTCTATATATGAAGTATATAAGCCTGTTAATATTTAGCGGGCTTATTATACGTTTTTATAATAGCGCGGCTTTACATGGTAACAAGTCCGAAAAACACAGCATTCAGAACACCCGTTGTATTCCCGGCAAAAAAGCACTTGCGCCCTTTTCATTTTTTAATGATGTGGTGGTTACTTTTTTTCCGGCATTAAAAAATTAAATTAGTTTGTAACCTTTACGCCCTTTTGTGCATCTTATATAAAAACATTGCCACTGCGTTAAAACAAACGCTATGACAATAATAGCCGGCACAATAAAAATTATTAACCGGCTAACAAAACATCAAAATTTAATTACTTAACTAAAAAAGAAAGAAAATTCTTTTACAGGCTTTTTATTGCCTGAACATTATTACCATGAGATCAATAACTACCAAAATATATTATACTTTATTATTAATTACTGTCGCTTTAAGCGGGTTTGCACAAGCCGGTAAATCATCTGTATCAGGAAAACTGGTAAACGAACAAGGCGCCCCAATGGATTACGCTACCGTTAGTTTATTAAAAGCGAAAGACTCTACCGTAGTAAAAGGCACCTTAACCAATGATGCCGGTGCCTATGTGTTTGACGGTATTAACCCTGGCGATTACATAATTAAAGCAACTAACATGGGCTATAATAAAGCGGCAAGCGCCGCATTTAATATTAATGAGGGTATAAACAGCTTTAATGTTCCTGCTTTAACCATGCGACAAAACACCAGGAATTTAAACACAGTTACCATAACTTCAACCAGGCCGTTAATAGAGCGCAAAATAGACCGTACCGTAATGAATGTTGAAAACAGCGTTTTAGCAGCCGGGAACACTGCGTTCGAAATTTTACAAAAAGCGCCGGGTGTTGACGTTGATAAAGACGATAATATTACCCTAAACGGCAAACAAGGTGTTACAGTTATGATAAATGATAAACTTACCTACCTGTCATCGTCACAACTGGCTACCCTGCTGCGATCAACTGACGGTACTACTATACAATCCATCGAACTCATCACTAATCCATCTGCTAAATATGACGCATCTGGCAATTCGGGCATTATCAATATCAAACTAAAAAAGAACAAGCAAAGCGGAACCAACGGCAGTGCCACTATTGGCGGCGGTTATAGCAAAAACCCCAGAGATAATATGAGCTTGAATTTAAATCATAAAGAAGGCGATCTTAACCTGTTCGGTACCTTTAGCCGCGGCGATAATCCGCGCTACCGCACTTTCGACATTGAACGTATAATAACCGATAATACGGGCAAGCAAACTTATTTTTCGCAAACATCAACCATGAACCAAACCAACCATTATAATAATTATAATATTGGAGCTGATTATGACGCGACCAATAAAAACACCATTGGCTTTGTAGTAAGCGGCTATTCAAACAGCGAAAACGATAGCAATTATAACAATACTATAATAGGTAAAACGCCGGGAGTTGCCGATTCATCATTAAATACAACGTCGACCATCAACCAAACCTATAGGAACTTTGCCCTTAATTTGAATGACCGTTATAAATTAGACACCCTTGGGCAGGAATTAAGTATTGATCTCGATTATTCAAAATTTAATAATAACTCCATAGCGCAATATACGACCAATTATTTCCTGGCTAATGGCAGCATACAGCACCCGCCGCAACTACTGCGTAACCAAACACCATCAAAAATTGATATCCGTTCGGGCAAGGCTGATTATACCAAACCATTAAGTAAAACCATAAAATTAGAAACCGGGGTAAAGTTTAGCAGTGTTAAAACAGATAACGACCTTGAAGCGCAAAAGGCATTGACAAATGGTACTTATGTTAATGACACCGCCCGAACCAACCGTTTTATATATACAGAGAAAGTTGACGCCGGGTATATAAACCTAAACGAGCAGTTTAAAAACGGGTCGATACAAATAGGTTTACGTGCCGAATACACACAATCAGATGCCAACCTTTTAGGCAGCACACCGGTTGATCGCAGTTACCTTAACTTTTTCCCAAGTGTTTTTATTAACCGCACACTCAACAAAAAGAATGAGATAGGTTTTTCTTACAGCCGTCGTATTGACCGCCCCGATTATGATAACCTGAATCCATTTGTGTATTATTTAGATCCCTACACTTATTCGCAGGGCAACTCGTTTTTAAAACCGCAATACACCAATAATTTTGAGTTTAATTATACCTATAACAAAACCATCAATGTAACCCTGGGCTACAGCAAAACTACCGATGTAATTACCGAACTGATACTTACGCAAGGCAATAAATCCTTCGAAACGCATGATAACCTGGAGGTGCAAAACAGCTATAATATTAATATTTATTCGCCCTATACCATTACTAACTGGTGGACAGGCAATTTTAACTTTAACGGGTTTTACCTGGGCTACAAATCCAACGGCTTTATGGGTGGTAATGTAGATAACGGACAGGCAGCCTTTGTATTCCGGACCACACAAAATTTACTGTTTGCCGGTTTTAAGGGCGAAATATCCGGGAATTACCATACGCCCCTGACTTATGGTATATACCATTTATATGCCCGTGATGAAATTGATGCAGGCATAAGCCGGGCATTCGCCAATAAAAAGCTCATTGTTAAACTGGCTATGGATGATATTTTCAACATGCGCCGCAATGACCTGAGCAGCAATGAGCTTACTAACAACTTCGTCATCAGGCAAAAGGCTGACACACGTTTGCTCAAGCTTAACTTCACTTACAACTTTGGCAACTCAAAAATAAAAAACCATGAACACCGCGGCGGCGCGGAAGATGAAAAGGGAAGAGTTGGAGGGGGGAATTAGTTTGCAGTTCTCAGTTGGCAGTTGGCAATAGTTAACTGCAAACTGCCTACTGTGACATAAACACCGCATTGCCGAATAACAGCTTGCCGTTTTCCCAAAAACTGCGGAACAGGGGATCGTCAACTATATAGACCACTGACCCGCGGCCCATGCTCTGTACGCCAAGTAACAGGCCGTCTTTTATCTTTTCCCTGCTTTTTTGTCCCACGAAGCCCGAAACGTACGCGTCTTTTTTTATCGTGCCAATATTCCAGCCGCCATCGCCTAATAGGCTGTAAATATCATCACTCAGCTTAAGCGTATAATAATATTTAGGAAAACCGTAGCCGAGTGGGTGGGTATTATCCAAATTTAATTTATAAATAGCTCCGGGTACGCTGGATTTTATTATTTCCCGGTCCCTGTCCTCATAGAATTTTATTTCCGGTTTATTTTTAACAGTGTCCTTGTCTTTTTTCTTAATATCGAAACCTTTTTTACCGGCCAGTTGCCCAACCGCGCTTCCCATCGCTATTAATTTACCGCCATCTCTTACCCAATTTTGCAATTTCTCTGAAGGGAAATCATCATAATTACCTTCCGGGAAAATGATGTCATCAAAATCACCCAGTTTGATTCGGCCCATATTTTTATAATTAACCAACGTTACCGGGTAGTCCAGCCGCTGGTCGAAAAAATGCCATACCTCGCCCATACTCTCTGCCGAAACATCGTCACCTGTTACCAGCATCACTTTTGGAGGATGTATATATTTGATGAAATTCGAACCCAGGTCAACTCCTTTGTCAACAAAGCCTGTTGTTAGCGGTGTTAGTTCGCGGCTGGTCGTCATTGCAATACTATTTACATCATCATCAAATGTCGCATTATTATTCCCTGCCCTGGCAATTATAAGCGACCCCGCCCCGAATTTCTTGCCCCCAGCTTCAAATGGGGTTTCGGCATAACGTACTTTTATGTTTTTCTTTAATAGTTCAGCCAAAAACTTAACATCATTTACTGATTGCCATGCCGCTATATATGCATAGGCATGTTGTTTAACGGGTACAGCCTGCGGCCCTGCATTTACTGTTTTTTGGGGAACAGGTTTTATTACCTCTTTTAAACCATAAGCTTGCAAACCATAGGCGTAAGGCAATGACCATGCGGTAATATCATAAGTGTTCGAGTCGGCAACAAAAGTTTTAGGCTCCAGCAACACATGCAGCAATACCGATTTGGGCTGGTAGGCGCTTATCACCATATCATTGGTATTGATATCGCATTGCTCCGTTTTACCGGTAATATAGTTATAGCCCGGTGCGGTGCTTTTTATACCATAGCCATATTGTATGCCGTTCCGGTTCAGCAATTCGGCCAGCGTATTGATCTTATCGCGGTTATCATTTTTAATGATATAGGTTTTGTATTCGCCCACCGGGTTAGTGCGGCTGTTGTCGAAATATTTTTTAAACTCATCGACCGCTTTTTGGGCATTGGCCGACGCGGTTTCAATAGTACTTAAACTATTAGAATGATGGTGGGCTATACGGTCGTTCAATGTCACCACATCGCCCATGCGGGTAGTTACCGCTAAACCCGCTGCTATTCCCCCCTGCTCATACGTCATGCCGATGGAACCGTTATAAAGCGGGTAGGTATCCCCATACGACGGGTAAAGCAGGTCGAATTCCTCTTTAGTGAAATACAGCCATCCGTTTTTATCAAAATACTTCGCGTTGTTTTTACCTATGGTTGTTTGAAACTCTTTTTGCCATGCGGTAATATCTTTATGAAACGGCTCGGCCGCGGGCGCGAAATAATAGGGCGAATTATAACCCTGCTCATGAAAATCAACATGCACCTGCGGCAGCCACGAATTGTATAACCCTACGCGGGCCTGCGTTTCTTTTTGTGTTTGCCATGCCCAGTCGCGGTTCAGGTCGAAATAATAATGATTTACCCTGCCCCCCGGCCAGGGCTCCGTGTGTTCGCGCGATGAGGGGTCGGCATCAGGCGCGCTGCCTTTTACCGAATTATAAAAATTAACATACCGCTCATGCCCGTCGGGGTTTAAGCAAGGGTCAATAACTACCACCGTGTTTTTTAACCAGACTTTGGTGGCGGTATTAGCAGGATTGACCAGGTCAAACAAGGTTTGCATAGCCGCCTCGCTTGATGATGGCTCATTACCATGAACGTTGTAGCTTAACCAGACGATTACCGGAGCGTTAGTTATAGAGACACCCTCGTTTAACCCCGCCAGTCCCAAATTATTTTTACGGATATCTTCTAACTTGCCAATATGCTCATCGGATGCAATAAACATGGCAATCAATGGCCGCCCCTCGTTAGTAGTGCCATACTGCACCAGCTTTACATTTTTTGATTGCTGGGCGATGTATTTAAAGTACTCCACAATGTGGTATTGATAGGTAAACTGCGAGCCCAGCGGGTAGCCTAAAAATTCGGACGGGGATTGTATGGTTTGTGCAGATGCCGTTCTTAAACAGCATACACAAATTAATAAGTAGTAGATCTTTCTCGCCATATATAAGGGTTAAAGCTAAAAATAATAGTTGTAATCTTAAATAGATGCGAAAATCTGCACATTTGCATATCTTCACATCCACACAGAAAAACATGACACCCACGCAGGCCCTGCAAAAATATTTCGGATACAGCGAGTTCAGGCATGAGCAGGAAGCCATTATACAGCATGTTTTAAACGGCAAGGATGTGCTGGCGCTGATGCCAACCGGCGGTGGTAAATCATTATGCTACCAGTTGCCCGCTGTTTTGTTGAACGGGCTAACCATTGTCATTTCCCCGCTCATTGCTTTAATGAAGGACCAGGTTGACAGCCTTAATGTGGCCGGTATACCCGCCGCGTTTTTAAATTCTACCCAAAACCCGAACGAGCAGGCGCAGATCATCGAAAAACTAAACAGTAACCATATCAAGCTGCTATACCTGGCGCCTGAGCGCTTGTTCGGCTCGGGGAATAAACTGGTTGATTTTTTAAAGTCGCTGCCCGTTGCTGTGGCGCAAATAGCTATTGATGAGGCG
>Ga0206912_1122_pt1 | contig 20690 bp, 17 predicted proteins | sample Alteio_BWOrgHeat_75_FD_152933 | JGI IMG/M metagenome (GOLD analysis project Ga0206912, IMG submission 152933) | Enriched cells from forest soil in Barre Woods Harvard Forest LTER site, Petersham, Massachusetts, United States -... | ecosystem: Environmental > Terrestrial > Soil > Temperate forest >... | reverse complement strand
TTCGAGTGCCTGCTCCTGCTGAACTGTGTTTGTTTGTACAAGGGATTGGGAACCATCCGGCGATAAGGTACCCGGGTGTAACTTATAATAAACCGAATTCAGACCATAGCTGATCGTGTTTTTGTTGTTGGGTGAATAAATGAAATCCGCGCGCAGGTATATCTGGTTGATATCAAAACTGAGCTTGTACGCATTTATCGGAACCCTGGTACTGGAAACAGAATATTGATAATGATCTATCCCGGAAGTAAAAACACCATAGGATGAATTATTGAAATTATGTTTCCACTTGATATTTGCATTCCGGTTAGCATATGCGTAAGTAGTATCTCCATCCAGAGTAAATTTATCACTACTTAAATAACCCATTAAATACAAACTGTTCTTTGCGTTGATGATATGGCTTATATGCAGACTGGCATCATAAAAATTTGCTGTACTATTGGTATAATCAGAACTCGGAATCTGGTGGAGCAACCAGTCTGAATAGGTTGTCCGTAAACCTGCGATAACTGATGTCTTATCTTTTTGAACAGGGCCTTCAATGCTGAATTTGCTTGTCAGGGGACTGATACCTGCAGAGCCAGTCCACTTTTTATTGTTTCCGTCCTTAACGTCAACATCCAGTACTGACGATAATCTGCCACCATATTTTTCCGGGATGGCACTTTTATATAATTCAACACTCTTTACCAGATCAGGATCAAAGGCTGAGAAAAACCCAAACAGGTGGCTTGGGTTATAAACCGTGGCGTCGTTATAAAGGATCAGGTTTTGATCCGCGGCTCCGCCTCTCACGTTGAATCCGTTACTGCCTTCTCCGACTGAAGTGACACCGGGAAGTGTAAGCAATACTTTTAGCACATCGGCTTCACCAAAAACAACCGGCACCTGTTTGATAGATTGGATATTCAATTTACTTACGCCCATCTGCACACTCCTTGTATTAGAAGTTTTGTCAGCTGATACAGTAACTGCCTTCAGGCTGGCAACAAATTCTTCCAGTTCTATATTCAGTTTTCCATCGCTGTAAACCATTACCTGTCTCCGGGTATCTTTCATACCCGCACTACTTATGCGGATAATATGGCGCCCTCTTGGTAAAGAAAGAATGTAATAACCGAATTGGTCAGTAGTTTTTGTAATTGACAATGTATCTATAGAAATGGTAGCGCCCATAATTGCTTCACCGGTATTAATATCCCTGACGTAACCTGCCATCGTTGGTTTTACTGACGCACTCTTTTCATTTTTTGAGCCTATATCGAACAATTTATTTTCGGGAGAAATTTTCAGATTTGTTTTCGGTGCAATTGCATCTTCCGAATTGAAAGTTGTTTTTATAGCACTATCGGTTCCGGACATTTGTGGATCAAAGAAATTTTTAGGCAGAGTTGTTTGAATGCTGTATCGTTCGCTGATAAATACATTATTCCCGGCTGCTATTGCATAATGAATATTTGTGTTTTTGAAAATTGTATCTAATACCTGCCGGAGACTTAGCTGATTTGCATTCAAATCTATTTCCAGACTATCCGTTTGAGTGGAATCATAGTATATATGATATGAAGTTTGGGATTCAATTTCCTGAACGAGTCTTGAAAATGGATAACCTGTGAAATTTCCGGAAATCAATTCCTGCCTCTGTGCCGATACGTTAAAGCCTGAAAGATAAAAACATAGAAATACACAGAGTTGGATCTTACTCATATTAGTGCGTTAACTGGGAATAATAAATCGTAGTAAGCACCAGAGAAGACTCCAGTTTTTTTTTGAAGTTGAGTTTATGTGTGCGTATGTATTTTTTTAAAGCAGGTTCCTGGTCCTTGAACAATTCGAGCAATGAATTTTTCCCATCAACCTTATAAAAAACATTTTTTAATTTGATAAAGAAATTATCATATTGGATATACTTATTTTCTTCACTTCCAGTCCCAATGACCAGCTTTTTCTCCCTCTTTGCATAAATGGCCGTTTCACCGGAAAACAGCTGTTCATAGAAGCCATCGTTAAATAAACCTGTAAAATCTTTAGTATTCAGCGATATAAAAACATGGTTCCCGATGGTGAACGAATCAATCTTATCATAAGGCAGGGCGATAAGTGCGTTATGTGCATAATTACTTATAATGATTTCATCGGACACCAGGTTGTAATACAGGTTCAGATTGAAATAAGTATTTCCCTGGTATGAAACCGAAGCGGGAACCATGCCGTCTGTCTCAAAAAAAGGGAATCCGACAGCTTTAATGCCATTACGAATATATTCACTGCCATGATAGATTTCTGCGTTATCACCAATACCAATCAAATAATTCTGCCGGATATTGTGAACTGATTCCAGACGTAAAACGCTATCAGTAAATTGTTGAGAATAGGTTTTGGAAATGCAAAAAAAACTGGAACAAAAGTCCTATACATGTGAAACAGCTCAATTTCATATCAAAGCACATTTTCCCATCGCTCAAAGCAGACACTCAAGGGGATCGTTAGTAAATAGTTATCCGGTAATTTAACTTAAATATCAATAGTAATTCACTTGCACATGGAAATTTTAATCTTAATTTATTCTTTTAGCAGACTTAGAATTATTCGACTACCGGGATATATATTTTAGTTATCCATTTTTGGGTATCCGGTTCATTGATCCGGTTGGTGACCAGGGATTGGAAAGTGTTAGCCATTCTGCTCTTATGATATTCCGAAATGAATAAATCCAACTGATTCATGGCATCGTTTACGGTAAATGTTCCGCCCCGTACGTCAGTACATATAAAATTTCCGGGTACCATTCTCCTGAAGAGTATTTTTCCGTCATTTTCGAGTACATGGTTAGTAGGAATGGCAACCTGCGTTTCGAAACTACCATCTTCCATTTTTCTCACATTCATCATCGGAAAGCCGGTTACTTTTCCTTTTTGTTTTAGAATGGCTTTTTCCACTTTATCAAAATATGAGTACAATTCCGCGGTTATCGGATATGCCTGGCTCTTAAACCTTGCTGAAAGCATCGCGGTATCCCTGGTAGATGTCCTGTAAATATGGATACCATATATATTTTGTGGATTTGAGATAAATGTCGAGAAATTTTTCATTACACCAGTCATGTTACTTTTGATCCTGACTGCATTTCTGTAACTCATAATCCGCTTTATCGGACTATTTCCAGCAGGTATTTCGCATCTCCAATGGGCTCCGGTTGAATCGGTACTTAAGGAAAACAGGAGTATTACACTCTGCCATATCTTTCCATCCTGTTCAATTTCAATTCCGACGACATTGTTTATTTGTTTTGTGAGACGGAAAACGGATCCGTTATACGTAAAGGGCTCTCCCTTTATATGGGCTTTCCCATTGGTATCATGCCACCATTTTTCCCATTGTCCTTCCTGATTAATATACCGGAATTCACCATTTATAGTTGCTTCTGCAAAGGTTATATTTGATATTACGATCTTTGACGGGATAAAAAGATAAATAGAGAATAGAGTTAAAATTAAAAGTGCCAGCAACAAAAAACCCCATTTCTTCATATTTTGATTATCAATTGTGGCACAAAGTAGCCAATTTTTGAATTATGTATTATTCCCCCAACCGGTTCCATTTGTCTCTATATTTTATATGCCTGCTAACAATATGCGATTCATGTAAATCCGTTCCAGATCGAAATACATTGTTCAAACTTTTGCCTTCTTCGGAAACCGGAATACACTTTAATAATCAAGTTAAGGATACAAAAGAATTCAACATTTTTAAATACCGAAATTTTTATAATGGTGGCGGTGTAGCTATCGGAGATGTAAATCATGATGGAAGGCCTGATATATTTTTTACCTCTAATCAACATGAAAATCAACTTTACCTTAATAAGGGGGATTGGAAATTCGAAGAAGTTGCTGCGAAATCAGGACTTACCAGTACTCATCACTGGCATACAGGCGTTACTATGGTAGATATAAATGGTGATGGCTGGCTGGACATTTATGTATGCAATGGCGGGGATATACCTGGTGATGACCGTGCAAATGAATTATATATCAATCAGCGGAATGGCCAGTTCAAAGAAGAAGCACATGCTTATGGGCTGGATGATCATGGGATATCTACACAGGCTGTATTTTTCGATTATGATCATGATGGCGATCTGGATTGCTTTATATTAAATAACAGCAATAAATCAGTAGAAAGTTTTGGCTATTCCAGCAAGCTTCGAAATATCCGCGATCCTGAAAACGGAGACAGGTTATATAGAAATGACAATGGTCATTTTACAGATGTGAGCAAGGAAGCGGGCATTTATGGGAGCGCTATTGCATTCGGACTGGGCGTGACAGTGGGTGATTTAAATAATGATGGATGGGAGGACCTCTATGTTTCCAATGACTTTTTCGAAAGAGATTATCTGTATCTTAATCAACATGATGGTACTTTTAAAGAAGTAATCGGAGATGCTATGGGTCATATGAGCCAGGGTTCGATGGGTTCAGATATGGCGGATATAAACAATGATGGATGGCTGGATATTTTTACGACGGAAATGCTACCGGAATCAGATTTCAGGCTAAAGACAACTATAAAATTTGACGAATATGATATCGTGAACGCGAAAAACCAACTTGATTATCACCACCAGTTTACGAGCAATTGTCTTCAATTGAATAATCAGGACGGAACCTTCAGTGATATTGCCCAATTGTCAGGCGCTGACGCTACAGGCTGGAGCTGGGGTGCGCTTATTTTTGATTTAAACAATGATGGATGGAAGGATCTTTTTGTTTGCAATGGAATCAGCAAAGATCTGACTGACCAGGATTTTCTGGAATTCTTCAGGAACCCGGAGACCATAAACCGTTATCGTGAAAATGGATTTGACATTACTGATATCTTAAATAAAATGCCTTCGGTTCCAATTCCTAACTATGCTTTCATAAATCAGAGAAACCTGTTTTTCAAAAATGAATCTGACAGTCTTGGATTCAGCACGCCCAGTTTTAGTAATGGTGCTGCATATGCAGATTTGGACGGTGACGGGGATCTTGACTTAGTGATTAACAATGAGAATATGGAAGCGTTCGTGTACCGGAATATGAGTACTGAAATGTTGCACAACCATTTTCTCAAAATAAACCTGGATGGGGATTCGCTAAATACATATGGACTTGGCGCGAGGCTTCAGCTTTATGCCGGAGGTACAATACAGACGCTTGAGCAAATGCCCAGCCGTGGTTTCCAAAGCAGTGTTGATCCTGTATTAAATTTTGGCTTGGGCAAAACGAATCAGATTGACAGTCTTACCATACGATGGCCTGGCGGTCGTTTTGCTGTCGTTAAAAATGTACCTGTAGATACTTCAATTACACTGCACTTTAAAGATGCAGTTAATATGATCTCATCTCATGCTGAGATCACCAAACCCATGTATTACAATGTTACTTCTGGTTATATCAAGGGCATTATTCATCACACCGAAAATGAATACAGCGACTTTAACAGAGAGAAGTTAATTCCGAAAATGATCTCAACTGAGGGACCAAAAATTGCGATTGGAGATGTGAATGGTGATGGTCTCGAAGATTATTTCATGGGGAATGCGTTTGCAGATACGGCCAAGTTATTTATCCAGCAACCAGATGGACATTTTCTGCAAAAACCACAATCTGCTTTTGCGAACGACAGGTATTTCGAAAGTGTGGGCGCCGTTTTTTTAGATGTTGATGGCGATGGGGACCTGGACCTGATAGTTGGCACGGGTGGCAACCAGGCTATTCCCGGAAGCGCAAGCCTGGTTACGAGATTATACCTGAATGATGGTAAAGGTAATTTTACCCGAAGTACCAAAGGCTGGCCTTTCATATCGGTGAACGCGTCCTGTGTTAAAGCATTAGACTTTGACGGGGACGGATTAACTGATTTATTCATCGGTGCCCGTGTGATACCGGGACATTATGGTTTGAAACCTGCGAGTGTATTATTAAGAAATGAAGGTGGAGGTTTATTTAAGGACGTTACAAAATCACTTGCACCTCAGCTGCTAGATCTCGGAATGGTTACGGATGCATCATGGGCGGATATTGATGGGGATGGCAGGCCTGAGCTGGTTATTGTTGGTGACTGGATGCCAGTCACCATTATGCGTTTTGAAATGGGTCAGTTCAGAAAAACGGCTGAATTGCCTAATTCATCCGGATGGTGGAACTGCTTGACGATCGCAGATGTAAACCACGATGGTTTTCCGGATATTGTTGCCGGAAATTTTGGCCTTAATTCAAATATCAAAGCGGATTCATTACATCCGGCAAAATTATATACAGACGACTTCAACAAAAACGGAAATACCGAATGTATTCCTGTATTTTATAAAACCGACGGGAAGGCTTACCCGTATTGGATGAAGGGCGAAATGGAAAAGGAAATTCCACAATTAAAAAAGAAATTCCTTCAGTTTAAATCCTACGCCGGAAAACAATTCAGCGAAATCTTTACTACTGCAGAACTAAAACAGGCAACAGTTCTGACGGTAAATGAAACTCGTAGTTCCGTTTTTCTGAATGACGGGAAGGGGCATTTTAAAATGCAGGCGCTTCCAGTGGAAGCGCAATTATCTCCGGTTTTTGCTTCGCTCGTGTATGACCTTAACAGTGATGGTTTTGAGGATATTTTCATGGCGGGAAATTTCTATGGACTCAAACCACAAAGCGGACGTTTTGATGCCAGCTATGGCACTCTATTATTAGGTGATGGTCATAACCATTTTACTTATATGGCCCCGGTTAAAAGCGGTTTATTTATTCGCGGTGAAGTGCGGGATGCAAAAATGTTGAATCAAAAAACAAAAAATCCTCTGCTTTTGGTTGCCAGAAACAACGATGATCTGATACTTTTTCAAAAAGCGAAATAGCTGCGAATGTGTTTTTATTTGGGGCTGAGAAACTTTTAAAATCAATGTTCCTAAAACCGTTTTAACACCAGAAGTAAAAATATCGAGCAAATTTTTTATTGAATATCAGCCATTTACAAAGGTAGCTGTAAAAAATAGGGCATAAACTTTGGGAATAAGCAATAGATCCTCCTAACTTTGCCGTCCTTTAAATAAACTATCGGGATAGCGATAGTAAATCAAAAACAGAATCATGAGCAAACTACATTTCACCACAAAACATGCGAACGAGGCTACCGTGCAACGTGATTGGTACGTTGTAGACGGTACTAATCAAACCGTTGGCCGCATGTGCGCGCGTATAGCAGCTATACTTCGCGGCAAGAACAAAGTCTATTACACTCCCCACGTTGACTGCGGCGATTTTATAATCGTCACCAATGCAGATAAAGTGGTGTTCTCGGGAAATAAACTGGAAGATAAGATCTATATCAATTTTTCAGGTTATCCGGGCGGGAAAAAAGAAGAGACAGCTAAAAACCTTTTAAAAAGGAGACCTGAAGCGATACTTGAAAGAGCCGTAAAAGGGATGCTTCCAAAAAACAAACTTGGACGTAAGATGTTCAAGAAGCTGTTTGTTTATACTGGAACTGCGCATCCTCACGGTGCACAGCAACCGAAGGAATTAAAATTTTAAATTGCTCTTCATAATGGAAAAACAAAAACTTGCCACAGGAAGAAGGAAAGAAGCCGTAACACGCATTTTTCTTACAAGGGGCAGCGGTAAAATAACGATTAACGATAAGGATTATAAAGAATATTTCTCCCTGGCTTATTTGCAGAACCAGGTGGATCTTCCGTTGAAAACGATTGAGTCTATCGATAAATTCGATATACAGGTCAATGCAACAGGCGGTGGTATCAAGGGTCAGGCTGAAGCCTGCAAACTCGGAATTGCCAGAGCCCTGCTTGAAGTGAATCCTGAATTTCGTCCGGCTCTGAAAGCTGCCGGCCTGCTTCGTCGTGATCCACGATCTGTAGAGCGTAAGAAACCAGGTCGCAAGAAAGCAAGAAGAAGCTTCCAGTTCAGCAAACGTTAATTTATTTTATTCAAATCAGTTGAAAGCCGGGTTTCGCGACCAGGGCTAAAAGTTTAATCATATGGAACAAAATACTTCACTTCAGCAGCAGTTATTGGAAGCCGGTGTGCATTTCGGTCATTTGAAGAAAAAATGGAACCCTAAAATGTTGCCATACATCTTCGCTGAGAAGAAAGGCATCCATATCATCGACCTGAATAAAACTACGGAAAGTCTCCAGGAAGCATCTGCAGCATTGAAGCAGATTGCCAAGTCCGGTAAGAAGATCATGTTTGTCGGCACCAAAAAGCAGGCAAAAGAAATTGTTACTGAATGTGCAAAAAGAGTATCGATGCCATTTGTTACAGAACGCTGGCTGGGAGGAATGCTTACGAATTTTAATACTGTCCGTAAGAGTGTTAAGAAAATGCAGAGCATTGAAAAAATGCTGACAGACGGAACTTTCGACAGCATTACAAAAAAAGAACGTCTTACACTGGCCCGCGATAAGGATAAAATGGAAAAGGTATTGGGAGGTATTGCCCAACTTGGACGCGTACCTGCTGCGCTCTTCCTGATCGACATCGGCCATGAACATATTGCACTGGCAGAAGCGAAAAAACTGGGCATCACCACATTTGGTATGGTTGATACGAATTCAGATCCTAACAAGGTTGATTTCGCTATTCCGTCAAATGATGATGCAACCAAATCCATTGCTATCATTGTAAACTATATCGCTGCCGCGATAGCTGAAGGTCTTGCTGAAAGACAGGCTGCGAAAGACGAAGATGTAGAAGAAGTGACGAGTGACGAGAACGAAAAGAAAGCAGCACGTATCCAGGCAGAAGCCGAGGTTGAAGCGAGCCGCGGAAGAGGAGAGAAAACTGCCAGAACACCAGGTGCTCCAAAACGCCGTGTTCCAAATACAGGGCGCCGTACAGGAGCGCGTTAAGCTTAACGCTTAACGCTTAACGCCTAACGCGTTTAGCAAAAAGTGGTATGGAGTCGCATACCGTAAACTAAATTCAACTAAATGTCAACAACAACTACAATTACAGCAGCCGAAATCAACAAGCTTCGCCAGGTAACTGGTGCAGGCATGATGGACTGCCGCAAAGCCCTTGTTGAAAGCGACGGGGATTTTGAAAAGGCAATTGATTACCTGAGGAAGAAAGGACAGAAAGTCGCCGCTCTTCGCAGCGATCGTGAAGCGAAGGAAGGCGTCATTATTGCTAAAACAACAGAAGATCATAAAACCGGATTAATTATCACCCTGGCATGTGAAACAGATTTCGTGGCAAAGAATGCCGAATTTGTTGCCTTTGCGCAGAGCATCATGGATGTTGCGATCAGGAATAATGTAAAATCGCTGGAAGAATTGCAGCATTCCAAACTGGGCAATGCGACTGTAGCGGATAAGATCAATGACCAGGTCGCAAAAATTGGTGAAAAAATTCAACTCACGCGTTTTGAAAGAATAGATGCTGAGGGCGTTTCTTCCTATATCCATGGCGCTTACAGGATGGGCGTATTGGTTGGGTTGAATAAGAATACTGAACCTGCACTGGAAGCAGGCAGAGAGGTCGCTATGCAGATTGCCGCTATGAATCCGGTTGCTGTGGATCAGGACGCAGTTTCGCCAGAAATGATTGAAAGAGAAAAAGCCATAGTTACCGATCAGATCCGAAACGATCCTAAAATGGCAGGCAAACCAAACGAGATGATCGAAAAAATTGCCGTAGGAAAGTTGAATGCTTTCTTTAAAGAAAATACATTAACGGCACAGGCATTTGTGAAAGATCCTGCTAAAACTGTGGGAGATCACCTGAAATCTATTGACCCTGTTCTTAAAGTGAACCAGTTTAAAAGAGTTCAGTTAGGATAATAAAACCCGCCATTTGGCGGGTTTTTCTTTATCATTTTATTCCTCTTTCTTTGCAGTACTCAAACTAAAGTATGCTCCCAAAATACACCCGTGTGCTCCTGAAATTATCCGGTGAGGCTCTCATGGGAGATAAGAATTTCGGATTTGATAATGCTGTGATCGCTCAATATGCTGCTGACATCAAAACGATCGTAGATCTGGGGGTTCAGGTTGCTATTGTAATCGGAGGCGGTAATATTTACCGGGGCATGAACGAGAAGGAAACAGGTATTGAAAGGGCGCATGGTGACTATATGGGCATGCTTGCCACCGTAATCAATGGGATGGCAATGCAGGCAGGTCTGGAAAAAATAGGAGTTTTTACCAGACTGCAAAGTGCGATAAAAATGGAACAAATAGCCGAACCTTACATCAGAAGGCGTGCTATAAGGCACCTGGAGAAAGGAAGAGTTGTCATTTTCGGAGCAGGAACAGGCAATCCGTATTTTACTACCGATACGGCCGGTTCCCTCAGAGCTATAGAAATAACGGCGGATGTGATACTCAAAGGAACCCGGGTAGACGGGATCTATAATGCCGATCCGGAAAAGGATAAAACAGCAAAAAAGTTCAGCACAATAACCTATCAGGAATGCATTACCAACAACCTGAAAGTAATGGATATGACCGCTTTTACCTTATGCATGGAAAATAACCTCCCCATCATTGTTTTTGATATGAATAAGCCCGGAAACCTCAAGAGAGTGGTTACAGGTGACCAGGTGGGTACCCTGGTAACTGCCTAATTACGTAATTTTACTTTAAATTCAGTCCCAGCTTGTATTTATGCAGGGATATCACTATTTTGTAACGCTGAAAATCACCACTTTCTACGATTTTCCTCTCTCTAATCCGGTATCCCGTCAATTGCCAGCCCTGGTCCGCAGGAAATCCTTTGTTCTGAGTACCAGACAATATGAAGACATTACCCCTAATACTTGGTTACACATTAACCGTAAGACTGCCTGAAATAATTATATTTCTTTTGGGCGCACTCATTTTAGGGTTCACCATACATTATTTCTGGACTTCAAGGAATACCATCCGGATTCAAAAAGCGACTCCTACTGATGAAGGCATCAATGATAATGATAACTGGAAGCTGAAGTATTATACGGATATGGAGATCCAGGAGAAAACACTGCAGCAACTCCGCGACAGGCTTTCAGAATCAGAAGAAAATGAAAAGATCTATCATCTCGAAACAGAAGAACTGCGTGAAGAACTTTCCCTTCTGAAAGAAAAATATTCGCGTACTGAAGCACTCATCAAGCCTCCTACTGAAACAGATGATTATTTACATCAGTTGAAAATTGCGCAGGAAAATCTTTTTCAATATAATCAACATATCAATAAGCTGCTTCAGCAGATTCAGATGCTCAAGGAGTCTGAAAAAAAATTCCAGGACCTTCAGCAGCAACATTCAGTATTGAATGAACAGTTATCTGGTATGTACCGGCAGCTTGCAGAAAAAGACGCAGAGATCAAGCGTATTATGCAGGAACAAAGACTTGTACTTGAAATGAATGAGCGTATGGATAAGGCCTATGCTGATTTCACTCAGATGCAGGAAAAACTGCGCAAGCTGGAACAATACCTCGATCAACCCCACAGTAAAAGAATCGAATACGAACAGTTACAGGAATCTTATTTTAAGATCAACAGGGAATATGATGAAGTGAAGGGAAAACAAATGGCTCTCTTTGATGAAAACCAGCGACTGAGCAGGATCCTGGCAGATACAGAAGACAAGCTGAAAGAAGCAAATTTCCAGCGGCAACTTTATCACAAGAAAATGTTGTTCTATGAAGAATTGAATCGTGATATGCAGGAAGCTTCCGAACAACAGAAAAAAATGGAAAATCAGTTACGCCGGATCAAAGAAATGGAATCATTCCTTTCGAAATCTACTCATAAAGAACCTCCCGGTTCTGGGAAACCGATTATTTAGATGACGGTTGACAGTTGACGGTTGACGGTTGGCGGTTGGCGGTTGGCGGTTGACCGTTTCGATTTTGAAATTCTAAATTTACACATTACTTTATTAGTTTTAGGCTTTAAGCCTTCTGCATAATTTTATCCAATGACTCAGATTGCTGATATAAGAAAAGAATATATACTTCACAGTCTAAATGAAGAAGATGTTGCAGAAAATGCGATGGAGCAATTTGACCGCTGGTGGAAGGATGCTTTGAAAAGTGAAATTATTGAAGTGAATGCTATGACACTGGCTACGGCTTCTTCGGATGGTTTGCCTGCGGCCCGTATCGTTTTACTAAAGGGATTTCGTAATGAAGGTTTTTTGTTTTATACCAACTATGATAGTTTCAAGGGAAGACAGCTGCTGGAAAATCCAAGGGCCTGCCTGGTTTTTTTCTGGAAGGAAATTGAAAGACAGGTACGCATCACGGGACTCGTAGAAAAACTCAGCCAGGAAGAAAATGATATCTATTTCAAATCAAGACCTGCCGGTAGTAGGATTGGCGCATGGGCTTCCCCACAAAGTGAAGTAATTGAAAGTGGTGATTGGCTGCTGAATCGGGCAGATCAGTTTGATAAAAAATTTGCAGAAACCGGTATTCCCAGACCTCCTCATTGGGGTGGATACCTGGTAAGGCCCGTTACCATTGAGTTTTGGCAGGGCAGACCGAACCGGTTGCATGACAGGCTCCTTTATTCATTGCAGGAAAATGGTAATTGGATGATTGAAAGACTTGCTCCTTAAAAACGATGACCGATGACGGTTGGCCGTCAGTGAGAAAGTTGAAAGTGATTTTTTTCACCACATTCTCACACTCTCACACTCTCACACTATCTTAAGCTTCTTTCTTCTTAACCACAACTTTCTTTTCATTTCTGGGTCTGCTCTTACCAAAAGACCCTTTGAATATTTTACCCTTTTTTGTCTTCTTGTCTCCTTTACCCATATTATTATAATTGAGAATGCAAATATCAGTAAAATTAAAAGCTCCGGCTAATTTATAATCAGTTAACCGGAGCTATTAAAGAAATGATCAGGAATGCAATTACATTTTGGCAGACAATTCCTTACCCGCTTTGAACTTTGCTACTTTTTTCGCTTTAATTTTTATCACAGCGCCAGTCTGTGGATTGCGACCATTACGGGCAGCTCTTTTGGAAACAGAGAATGTACCAAAACCAACCAATGTTACTTTCCCACCGCCTTTCAATGTTTTGGCAACTGCTTCAACAAATGAATCGAGTGTATCATTGGCCTGAGTTTTTGTAATGCCGGCATCATCGGCAATTTTTGAAATTAATTCTGCTTTGTTCATGGTGTAATATTTTGTACCGGCAAATATACCTGCTTTTTATTTCCTCCAAAATTTTTTAGTACTCTGATAACAGAGATAATTCAGCACTGATAAGGGTTTCAGGCAATAATATTTTTCCACAAGTAACACACAGATTCCGAATGAAATCTTATTTTGCGTCTATTTTTTGATCTCGAGGTAAACAGGACAATGGTCACTGTGCTTAATATCCGGAAATATATCTGTTTGTAAAACCTGGCCGGCCAGGTTATTGGTCACACAAAAATAATCGATCCGCCATCCTTTATTATTAAGTCTTACGGAAGGAAAACGCTGACTCCACCAGCTGTATCTATGAGGTTCGGGATGTTGTTTCCTGAAAATATCCGTCCATCCATTATCCAGGAATTTATCCATCCATGCCCTTTCTGAAGGTAAAAAACCTGATGAATTTTTATTTCCTTTAGGATCATGAATATCAATTTCTTCGTGGGCAATATTGTAATCGCCACACAGAATTATCCGCGGGTATTTTTTCTTCAATTCATCCAGATAAAGATAAATTTCATCCAGCCATTTGTATTTAAATTCCTGTCTGATATCTCCTGAAGTTCCTGAAGGAAAATAGGCATTGATAAGATGAATGTCACCAAAGTCAAGCTGCAGAACCCTTCCCTCTTCATCACTCACGGCATGACCGGTTCCATACTGAACATTATCGGGTTTAATTTTAGTGAATATGGCCACTCCGCTATATCCTTTTTTTTGTGCACTAAACCAATAATCATTATAGCCCAGTGAAGTAATTTCTTCATGTGCTACATTATCTTTTTCCGCCTTTGTTTCCTGAATACAAATGATATCGGCAGGATTTGTTTTTAACCAGTCTATAAATCCTTTTTTAATTGCAGCCCGGATACCATTAACATTATAAGTTATTATACGCATAGAAGCCATCCCGTTGTTTGCTTATATTCGATATGTAATTTACTTCTTGTTTATTAAAGTACGATGAACTTATGTCATTAACTCAACCGGTCATTTCATCCAAAAAATCTTTATACCTGAAAGGACCGCAAAGCCGCGGTGTGGAATTAGGATTTGCCTTGAAAGTTTTCTGGCAAATCCTGGCCGGAAACCGTGCACTATATTTTGTAGGCCCCTGCATTACCGTATTTGGATCTGCACGGTTTAAAGAAGATCATCTTTATTATGGAGTAGCCCGGGAATTTGGAAAACGTATCGCTGCTATGGGTTTCACAGTAATGACCGGTGGTGGCCCCGGTATAATGGAAGCAGCCAACCGGGGTGCATTTGAAACCGGTGGCAGATCGGTGGGATGTAATATTCATCTTCCTATGGAACAGCAGCCAAATAAATACATGCAGAAATGGATCACATTCGATTATTTTTTTCTTAGGAAGGCTATGCTACTTAAATATTCCTATGCGTTCATCGTGATGCCTGGTGGTTTTGGAACTATGGATGAATTATTCAATACGCTCACCCTTATCCAGACCAAATCCATTACGCAGTTTCCTGTTGTGCTTTATGGGAAATCCTATTACGCACCTTTGGTAGAAATGTTTCAAAAAATGAAAGCCGAGGATACGATTTTGGAAAATGATCTGGACCTGCTCCTGGTTACTGATGATTTAGATGAAGCCATGAATCATATCAAAACATATATCTCAAGAAATTATGATGTGCTAAAAAAACGCAAGCGTTTGTGGTGGTTATTTGAGAAAAAATTTCCTTTAAAGCCTAAAGCCATTTAAGCCCAAAACCTAAAGCTTAAAGCCTAAAACTTTTAAAATTATTTATCACACTCTTATACTCTTATACTCCTATACTCTTATACTAGTTTAGGGCTTTAGGCTTAATTAACAGGAAATGTAACTCCGAGACTGAGAATCATTTCATAGGTTCCAAATGCCTGTTTGGCGGTTCCCTCGTAAATCTTCAATCCGGAATAACGGGCATAATCTATCTTGTTTCCATATTCGAGATAGATATAGTGAAAGAAAGTAAATTTTAAATCGCCTTCTGCACCAACATTCCATCCTCCGAACTGAAAGTGAGGATCATTTGGCGGCTGGCTAAAAAATTTATTCTGTACATGTGGTATAACGGGACCCACACCGAATTTCCCCAATCCATCCAATATGATCGTTTGTTTTTTGTTTGCCCAGATATGCCAGCGTTTTACAATATTGAATAATAAAAAATTGGCGCCATTGTTCAGATAGTAATAGGAACTATCTGTTGATCCCGGTGCGCTGGATGCAAAAAGTACTTCTTTGTCCACAGGTTTGTTGTCATATGTTCCTTTAATATGAACCATCTGACCATCACTGAAAATAAATTTTGGATGATCAAAATTAATTTCAACGCCAAGACCTTTTTTCTCATTGAAAATATACCCTACTCGATAATTATATTGAGGAATGGAAATAGCCTTATTAAAAACCCCATCATCCCAACCCTTGTGATCGTGCCCGCTGATATCTTCAAATGTAAAATTGTTTCCGAGAGCAGGTTGGTCAATTTTTACATTACTATGCGTATACCATTCAGTATTATACCCCCAGGATATATAGAATTCACCTGATCTTTTTTTCCCGGTTTTAATTTGCACGCTGTTAGTTTGTGCAGCGGGAATGTCGGATGTCGTTGTCTGAGCCAGACTGATTAAAGGTGATAGTATCAATACAATAAAAAAACTCCTCAACACAAAATTTCGGTTACACATAACTGGATGCTGTGATTTTTTAGACTGCAAATTACGATCATTCTTTTAAATGACAGGTTAACATTAAGTATCATATTCCAAAACAGGACGTAACCATCTTTCAATTTCAGAAACATCCATATTTTTTCTTAAGGAATAGTCTTCGACCTGGTCTTTGTTTATTTTTCCTATACCAAAATATTTACTCTCAGGATTTGCAAAATACCAGCCGCTCACAGATGATGCCGGATACATCGCCAGAGATTCCGTAAGTGTAATGCCCGTTGTCTTTTCTCCTCCAAGCAATTGAAACAATTTATATTTTTCTGTATGATCAGGACAGGCGGGATAACCAGGCGCGGGTCTGATTCCTGAATATTCTTCTTTTATCAGTTGTTCGTTGCTGAGCTGTTCGGTTTTCTGGTATCCCCAATATTCTGTGCGAACTTTTTTATGCAGCATTTCAGCAAAAGCCTCAGCAAGCCGGTCAGCAAGCGCCTGAAGAATGATCTTATTATAATCATCCAATTCTTTCATGAACCGCTTTATATGTTTTTCTATTCCCTGTATGGTTACAGAAAATGCACCTATATAATCTGACTTTTCTGATTCTGCAGGTGCAATAAAATCTGCGAGGGAGATATTGGATTGACCGGCGGCTTTTTTGGATTGTTGACGAAGGAATTCCAACCTGATTGATTCGGATTCTGGTTCTGAATCTGGTGAATTTGCTTTTTTTAAGGCTTTTTTATGCGAATTCGTATAAATGGTAACAGTATCATCAGCTGTAGCATTGGCATTCCAGATTCCAATCACGCCCCTTGGGGTGAGCCATTTTTCATCAATGATTTTTATCAACAAAGCCTGAGCGTCTTTGTATAATCGGGTGGCTGCATCTCCGATTAATTCATCTGAGAGAAGTTGCGGAAATTTTCCGTGCATTTCCCATGCAATAAAGAATTGCTGCCAGTCAATATATTCTGAAATCTCCTGCAGATCAGCATTTTCAAATACTTTCACTCCGATCAGCGCAGGTTTAACCGGATCAAAATTAGCCCAGTCAATTTTCGTTTTGTTTTTCCTGGCCTCGGCATAAGACAATAGCTGTTTACCGGATTTTTTATTACTGAAATCTGTTTTCAGTTTTAAATATTCTGATTCGATATTTTCCAGGAAGGGTTTTTTAAGGACTTCATTTAGCAGGCTACCCGCTACTGTTACGCTCCTCGATGCATCAAGTACGTGAACGACCCCTTGTTCGTATTCCGGTGCAATACGGATGGCCGTATGCATACGGGATGTTGTGGCGCCTCCAATCATCAGTGGGAAATGAAGGTTTCTTCTTTTCATTTCACGTGCCACATAAACCATCTCATCCAGCGAAGGTGTGATAAGTCCGCTAAGCCCAATGATATCTGCTTTTTCTTTTATAGCGGTATCCAGGATCTTGTCCATCGGAACCATCACGCCAAGGTCAATAATATCATATCCGTTGCAACCCAATACGACGCCTACAATATTTTTGCCGATATCGTGCACGTCACCTTTTACGGTGGCAAGCAAAATTTTTGCAGCGCCTTTCTCTTCTTCGGCATTTCCTGTTGCACTCGCTGCTTTTCTCCTGTTATAGTTATCGAGTTTTTCCTTTTCAATATAAGGCGTAAGTACAGCTACGGATTTTTTCATAACACGCGCACTTTTCACAACCTGGGGAAGAAACATTTTACCACTTCCGAAAAGATCTCCCACAACGTTCATTCCTGCCATGAGCGGACCTTCAATTACTTCCAGCGGTTTGTCGTATATCAGTCGTGCTTCCTCCGTATCGATTTCAATAAATTCAGTAATTCCATTGATAAGCGCGTGCTTGAGTCTTTCTTCCACTGAAGTCAGTCGCCAGCTTTCATCTTTTTTTTCTTCTTTGGCTTTTCCCTTTACAGTATCGGCAAACGCCAGGAGTTTTTCTGTGGCTTCGTTGTTGTCATTATTCCTGTTCAAGATCACATCTTCACAAAGCTGGCGAAGACCGGGCTCTATCTCGTCATAAATCAACAGCTGGCCTGCATTTACAATGCCCATACTCATACCTGCCTTGATGGCATAGAATAGGAATACGCTGTGCATGGCTTCGCGGACCATTTCATTGCCTCGGAATGAAAAGGATAAATTACTCACTCCGCCACTGATTTTAACAAGGGGATGCATTTTTTTTACTTCACGCGTCGCCTCGATAAAATCTACCGCATAATTATTATGCTCTTCGAGGCCGGTGGCAATTGCAAAAATGTTGAGATCGAAAATAATATCCTGCGGATCGAAATCGAGTTGTTTGGTTAAAATCTCAAATGCCCGGTGTGATATTTCTACTTTACGTTTTTTGGTATCTGCCTGTCCTTTTTCGTCAAAAGCCATTACAACAACTGCTGCTCCAAAACTTTTGCAGATGATGGCCTGTTCAATAAATTTTTCTTCACCCTCCTTAAGTGAAATGGAATTGACAATACATTTACCCTGAACGCATTTAAGTCCTGCCTGTATAATACTGAATTTCGAAGAGTCGATCATGATCGGGATCTTCGCAATATCGGGTTCACTCTGAATCATGTTCAAATAATGCGTCATGGCTTTTTCACCATCCAGTAACGCATCATCCATATTCACATCCAGTATCTGTGCGCCGTTTTCTACCTGCTGACGGGCCACGACAAGTGCTTCCTCATATTTATTTTCACGGATAAGCCGCGCGAATTTTTTAGAACCGGTTATATTGGTTCTTTCCCCGACATTCACAAAATTTGATTCGGGACGAACCACCAATGGTTCAAGACCTGACAGCCGGAGGTATGGGTAGATAATATTTTCTTCACTCATTAATTAAGCTGGTTTAAGCTATTGTTTCAACTAAAGGTAATTTTCTCGGTCTGATATTTTTTACCTGTTGAGCAATATGCCTTATATGATCAGGCGTAGTACCGCAACAACCGCCCACTATATTTACATATCCTTCTCTTGCCCATTCTTCCAGAAAATGCGCAGTCTCTTCAGGCTCTTCTTCATAAGCACCCATTGAATTCGGAAGTCCTGCATTGGGATATGCCGAAGTATAACATGTAGCGATTTTTGAAAGTTCAGCAATATGTGGCCGCATTTCTGCTGCACCCAATGCGCAGTTAAGTCCCACGCTAATTGGTCTTGCATGAGCAATGGAAGTATAAAATGCTTCAAGCGTTTGTCCACTCAGCGTTCTGCCGCTGGCATCCGTGATCGTGCCACTGATCATGATGGGCAGGGATTGTTTTTTTGTGTCACGGAAATACTTCTTTATGGCGAAAATGGCTGCCTTGGCATTCAGGGTGTCAAAAATAGTTTCAATTAAAAGCAGATCTACGCCACCATCCACCAATCCTCTGACCTGTTCATAATATGCGTCCGAAACTTCATCAAAACTCACGGACCTGAATCCGGGGTTGTTGACGTCGGGAGAAAGAGACAGGGTTTTGTTCATGGGGCCGATAGCGCCGGCGATATATTTTTGGTCTACGGTGGATGGTTGATGGAGGATGGTTTTAGCGTTGGGCGTTGAGCGTTGCGCGTTGAGCGTTAAGCGTTCAGCGTTCAGCTCTTCAATGGCCTCCCGCGCAATTCTCGCGGATGCAACATTTAACTCATAGGCCAGCGATTGCAAATTGTAATCAGCCTGTGCAATGGCCGTACTGCTGAATGTATTTGTTTCGATTATATCCGCACCTGCTTCCAGGTACTCTTTGTGAATGGCGCGAATGATATCAGGACGTGTAATTGAAAGCAGGTCGTTATTTCCTTTCAGGTCCGAAGGCCAGTCTTTGAAACGTTCACCCCGGTAATCTGCTTCCTCAAGTTTATACTTTTGAATCATGGTTCCCATCGCACCGTCGATGATAAGTATACGGGATTCTAATGCCGATTCGATATTTGACATGATGTTGCAATTTTAATGAAGACCGGTAATGTTGGGATGACTGCAAAGCAGGCTAACTGAAAACGGAAGGAAAAGTATGTAGGACTTACCTGGCGTTTATTAGTTCAGTTAATCTTATTAGCGGTCAGGCCGAACAATAAACAAATCTGCCTGTTGAATGCAAATTTACACTATAAAGGGGAGTTTTCAAAAATCGATGACTGATGACCGTTGACAGTTGGCCGAATTTGATTGCCCGCCAAGCGCCAACCGCCAACCGCTAACGATGTGACACGTAGCTCTCAACAGGCAACCTGTTAGAAATAGAACGCGCTAAAGTCATTTCATCGGCATATTCCAGCTCGCCGCCAAAGGAAATACCGCGGGAAATCGTAGTGACTTTTACAGGGAAGGCGGCCAGCTTTTTCTGTATATAATAGATGGTGGTATCTCCCTGAATATTCGGGCTGAGGGCAAATATGATTTCTGTAACCTCTTCTTTCTGAATCCGGTCAATCAGCGAATCGATGGCAAGCTGGTCGGGACCGATCCCATCCAAAGGAGAAATAACGCCTCCGAGAACATGGTAGGTACCACTGAACTGCTGGGTGGTTTCTATTGCAATCACGTCCCGTATGGTTTCTACTACGCAGATCATATCCTTTCTGCGCATAGAGTTGGCACAAATAGAGCAGATATCTGCATCGGCCACATTATGGCAGCGATGACAGAACCTTATATCCTGTCGCATTTTCAGAATGGTTTCTCCAAATGCTTTTGCAGCAGCAGGATCCTGTTTTAATAAATGAAGTACCAGCCGGAGAGCCGTTTTCTTGCCGATGCCCGGCAATTTGGCGAATTCAT